>Ga0105104_10000429_pt1 | contig 32223 bp, 26 predicted proteins | sample PPLLaktember2015_3_FD_87034 | JGI IMG/M metagenome (GOLD analysis project Ga0105104, IMG submission 87034) | Freshwater sediment microbial communities from Prairie Pothole Lake near Jamestown, North Dakota, USA - PPLs Lake P7 Core (6) Depth... | ecosystem: Environmental > Aquatic > Freshwater >... | reverse complement strand
TTCGATCCGTCAGCAGAGATATTACAGAACGGAAAAAAGTGGAAAAGCAATTGGCCGAACACCGCAGCCGCCTGGAGGCCATCTTCGGCAGCGTCAAGGAGGCGATCATCACCGTGGATATGTCGCTGGCTGTCATAGAAGCCAATCAATCTACGGAAACGATTTGCGGTGTCCGTGTTCGTGACATGGCGGGTAGACCACTTTCAGAGTGCCTTACCCTATGCAGCCAATCCTGCAGTAATGTCATCAAACAAACTCTTGAAAAGAAATCAACCATCAGGGAATATCGCATTGAGTGTAATCACCAGCAACGCCAGCAGCAACTGGTCAGCGTAACCAGCGCACCGCTTAGGGATGCAAGTGGTCAATATCTGGGTGCAGTTCTCGTCATCCGCGATATTACACTTCTTCGGGATCTGCAAAGAGAGTTGCGAGAGCGGCATAAGTTTCAAAATATTATCGGCCGCAGCAAGAAAATGCAGGATTTGTACCGCCTGCTGGAGGATCTTGCCAATCTGGAAACAACGGTTTTGATTACCGGAGAGAGCGGCACGGGAAAGGAACTTGTTGCCAGGGCGCTTCATTACAGCGGTCAGCGGGCCTTCAAACCTTTCATCGCCGTGAATTGTTCTGCCCTCACGGAAAGCCTTCTGGAATCCGAGCTATTCGGACACATCAAAGGGGCTTTTACCGGTGCGATCAAGGATAAACAGGGTCGCTTCCAGGCGGCAAACGGCGGTACGCTCCTGCTTGATGAGATCGGTGATATATCACCCATTATTCAGTTGAAGCTGCTGAGGGTTCTTCAGGAAAAAACTTTTGAACGGGTGGGAGACTCGGAGCCCCAGAAGGCGGATGTCCGGGTCATCGCCTGCACGAATAAGAACCTCAAGGAAAAGGTTCATTCAGGAGAGTTCCGGGAAGATCTTTATTACCGTCTGAAAGTTGTGGAAGTTGCCTTGCCGCCGCTTCGTGACCGTATGGAAGACATGCCGCTATTAATTGAACACTTGTGCCGTATATTCAATGAACGATTCAATAGAAAGATAGAAGGTGTGTCTACTGAAGCGCTTCATATCTTCATGAATTATTACTGGCCGGGTAATGTTCGGGAACTGGAACACGTCATTGAGCATGCGTTTATCATCTGCCACGGCAGCGTAATAACAATCGATGATTTGCCGGCAGAGTTTCGGGAGCTCGGCAGATCGGGCAAGTCTTCTGCATCCGTTACCCGTGCACCGGTGGTGCTCGAATCCCAGGAGATCATCAATGCCCTGACCAAGGCGCGCTGGAATAAGACAAAGGCGGCACATCTGCTGGGGATCAATCGCAGGACGTTATATCGCAAACTGGAATTACTGCACATCGAGCCATCTGACTAATCTTATTGTGGCATGACACATATTGTGGCAGCACATACTGTGACATGTCACAATAAGATCATTTTCTCATCTTCGGTACATCTCTTCAATCATATTAATATTATTGATTATATTTATTAACTCCGAATGCATTGTCACTTGGCATGCTATCCGCATTAGCCTTCATCAAATTTGGTTAAGATCGGGAATACAAATACAAATTAGTATCCCTTTCACCAAAAAAATAAAAGGGGGAGTGGGAATGAAAGATCAAAAATCACCGGATTTTCAAGTGGGGGGTCCCAAGGCAACCTATGTCATGGTTATTTGTTCTTTATTGTTTATGGTTAACTACATGGACAGGCAGATTATGGCAGCCGTGCTGCAACCCATGAAAGTCGATCTGGGGCTGACCGATTTTCAGGCCGGCCTTGCCAACACCATGTTTTATCTTGGCGTGTTATTATTTGTCGTACCCGTCTCGCATTGGATTGATAAATGGAGCCGAAAGAAAATGATCGGGCTGATGGCCTTTTGCTGGAGCGCGTTCACCCTGTTTACCGGATGCAGCGGCAGTTTTGGTCAATTAATTGCGGCCCGGCTGGGCGTCGGTCTTGGTGAATCAGGATTTGGCGCCGGCGGTACGGCGTTGATTGCGGCATCTTATCCTCCGGAAAAAAGGGCGGCAAAAATTGGTATCTTCAACACCTTTATTACCGTAGGAATTCTGGTCGGTATGGTTGCAGGAGGATATGTCTCCGTCCATTTCGGCGGCTGGAGAACGGCTTTTTATGTTTTTGCTGTTCCGGGAATCATTTTAGGCATTTTAGCCTTTTTCATGCAGGATTATTCCATTAAAAAAGATCCGGGCGCTGCTGCGACCCCTTCTTTTATTCAGAATGTGAAATTATTATATGCCAATCCGTCTTTGCGCTTGATTTACGTAGGCTACGGTTTATTCGCCGTTGTCGTTTTCTCTTATCTTACATGGATTCCTTCTTTGTTGATGAGAGCATATGGTATCAACGAGGCGAAAGCAGGTCTGGTGGCCGGTTCTCTTGCTCTTCTGTCTTTGATTGGTCCCATCCTTGGCGGATTGTTCGCGGATAAGTGGCAGTCGATAAGCACGGGTGGCCGCATGAAAATGGCGGCAGTTGGAATATTTTTAGCTTCCGCATGCCTCTGGCTTGCCTTCCTGACCGTTCATGATGTTAACAACAAGTCCATGATGATTTTTTCCTTTGTGATGCTGGTTATCTATGGAATCACGAGCGGTATGCCTAACCCGGCCGTCATGGCTTCGACGCAGGATGTGGTGCGTCCCGAACAAAAAGGGTTGGCTTCCGGCGCGGCTTACTTCTGCATGATGCTGTTCGGCGGCGCTTTCGGCCCTGCCATGGTCGGAAAGCTCTCCGATGTGTTCGGCGGAGGATATCAGGGAATCGTTTATGGCCTTTACGTTGCATCACTCTTTGGTGTGGCGGCGGCCATTGTCTGGTGGAGAGCAGCCAAACGAGTCGGTGCGGATATGGAACGAGAAAGATCCGCCTCCCTGAATGGTAATAATATAGCCTGATCGTTTTCAGGCTGGAAACCATGAGAGTTAGATAATGCAAAACTTAATTCATCTGATCAGACCCGATAATTTCAAGGATGAAGTGCTTTCGGCGGGCAAACCTGTCCTTTTGTTATGCATGCCTCGTGACGATGATTTCTCGAGCCAATTGAAGCTTATGAAAGATATTTCTGTAAAACACAATTCATGGCTCAAGGTCGGCCTGCTGGTGGAATCGTTTACGGAAAGCTTCAAACAGAAATTTGATATTGCCGGAACACCGACTTTTGTAATCTTCCTTGAGGGGCAAGAAAAAAACAGAATGCTGGGGCTGGCGGATTGTCTGACCCTGGAAAGTTTTGTTCTCGGGACCGTGCAGCAGAAAAACAATGTGACCTGAAAGCCGGCGGCAAACAGAAATGAATTGAGATTTGAAATATATTCATAAGGAACCATTAAAGATTAGGAGGTGTTATTCATGATTAAATCGAGATTGTGTGACCTGGTGGGGATTAAATATCCCATTATACAGGCAGGAATGGGACCGTTTAGCAACAACAATCTTTGTGTTGCGGCAGCAAATGCCGGTGTATTAGGTTTGCTTTCCACCAGTGGACTTTTTAACAAGGACGACCAGCCATGGATCTATAATGCATTCGTCGAAAGCGGCGAAGCTCAAAAAGATGATGACATGGCCATCGTTTTGGAAAAGGTACTGAAACGGACATATCGTCTGGTCAAGGACAAGGGTGGAATCTTCGGCATCAATGTGATGGTATCTGCCGAAATCCTGCCTTACTCACATATTATGATTGATACTGCCATAAGGGTTCGTGAAGAGAATCCCGACATGAAAAATCATTTCAAGGTAATCTTTACATCTGCGGGTGATCCGGTGGGCTGGAAAGATAAGATCAAAAACGCAGGGTTTACCTGGATGCACGTTGTTCCATCCGTCAAAGGTGCGCTACGCTGCAAGAAGGCTGGTGTTGATGTGATTGTGGCGTCGGGTCATGAAGGCGGATTCCACACATCCTGGGAGCCGGTTCACTCCATGATCCTTCTGCCCGCCGTGGTCGAGGCTGTTTCCGATGAAAAGACTCTCGTATGCGGTGCTGGTGGATTCTGCGACGGCAAGACTCTTGCTGCGGCCCTGGTTCTTGGTGCGGATGGCGCGCAGATGGGAACCCGTTTCCTGGCCACCCAGGAGAGCGATTTTCATCAGATCTGGAAAGAAGGTGTTGTGGCGGCCGGTGACAGGGGTACCATTGTTGCCAGGGGCTTTGTGGGACCTGCCCGCTGGTTGAAGTCCCCCCGGAGCGACGAACACGCCAGAAATACTCTGCAGAAGTCCCCAGGTGTTTTTCTGGGAACGCCTGATGATTTTGCCACCATTGATATGTCCCTGATTCAGTATGAAGTCGAATCCATTAAAGCTGTGTACGAAGGCAATAAGGAAAAAGCCCTCATGGCGGCAGGTGAAGCGGCCCAGCGGATCAAAGACATGCCCAGGGTCAATGATATGGTACAGGCCATAGTTAAGGAAGCAGAAGAGGTTCTTTGCGACATTCCAAGGAAGTGTCTTACCTGACACATGTCAGATTATTGAACAATAAAAAGCCGGGGGCAGTGTCCCGGCTTTTTTACTTCATCTTCAGCAAAGGCAATCAGGCCATAACCGATTTTAAAATCTGTTTTTCAAGCAGATCGGTCAATTTTTCTTTGGAATATTTTTTCATGTTCCAGCGACGTAGGGCGCGCAGGGATAACTGGTAAATAATCATGTTGGCTGTAAATGAGGCGTCTTCAAAATCAAATACTTTTCTTGCCTTTCCCTTTTTAAGGATTTCTTCCAGATGGGATACAACCTTGCTTTCTCTGGCCAGAATAATTTTTAGCAGGCGTTTTGAAAGGGCCTTTGATTCCCGGTATAAAAGCAGAATCTCATCGGCGTAGTCATAACTGTAGTAAATAAATTCATGAATCAGCGTCTTCAGCTGTTGAAGGGGATCATCCAAGCTCATCAATCCTTCCTGTTGGAAGAGCTCTTCCTCCCGTCTGTGAATGAGTTCAAAGACAAGAAAAAGAATATCCTCCTTGCTATTAATGAAGTAATATAAATTCCGGATATCAATGCCCGTTGCTTTGGAAATTTCCCGCATGGACGTCTGGACATACCCTTTTTTCATGAAAAGTTTTGTGGCTTTTTTAATGATCTGCATCTGTCTTTTCTGAAACAGAACGTTGCTTTTTCTTGGTTTGGACTTGGGTTCAGGCAATGGTTTTTTTCTCATGGATTTTTCATAACCCTTTCAAAAATCTCTGTGCATTTTTATAACAGAAATACCCCGTCTGTCAATATAAATTGAAAAAATCTCTTGACAAAATTATCAGGGCAAAATAATTCATACAACGAATGATGGTTGTATTTTGTCGTTCTGACAAAGGAGCTGTTTTTAATAACTTTTTCAACAAACAATCCATGAAAGCGAGGATAAAAAGATGAAGATTGAAGATGTGAAGAATGTGTGTGTTGTTGGCGCCGGCAATATGGGACATCAGATTGCGCTGCAGTGCGCCCTTTCCGGTTTTAAAACCGTCAGCACGGATGTCATTCCGGCCGTTTTGGAAAAAGCTGAGAAATTTGTAGATACCTACCTGGCCGGCCGCGTACAGAAAGGGAAAATGACGGAAGATACGGCAAAGACGGCCCGCGCAAGAATCTCCTTTACCGGGGATCTGAAAGAGGCCGCGAAAGATGCCGATGTCGTGATCGAAGCCGTTTTGGAAAGAATCGATCTGAAACGGAAAATTTTTGCCGATCTGGACAAAATTGCACCGCCGGACGCGATTCTGGCCACCAACAGTTCCTTCATCGTAAGCTCCAGAATTGCCGATGTCACTAAGCGTCCCTCCCAGGTATGCAATCTCCACTTCTTCAACCCGGCGCTGGTGATGAAACTGGTGGAAGTGGTTCAGGGGCCCCATGTTTCGGATCAAACGGCCCAGTGCATGATGGATTTCTGTCTGAAGATCGATAAAGTTCCAATCCATATCAAGAAGGAAGTGGATGGATTCGTTTTAAACCGAATTTTCAGCGTGATTCACAAAGAGGCGCTCTGGATGCTGGAAATGGGCGTGGCGTCTTTTGAAGATATCGACAAGGCCTGCGTCTATGGCGCTGGTCATCCGATGGGGCCTTTCCGTCTGCTGGACCTGACTGGCATCGATCTAGCCTATGATATCGGCATGAGTCACTTTTACGAAACCGGCAACCCCGCCGACCTGCCTTCTCCCAGTATTGTGAAACGTTACACAGAAGGCAACTACGGTCAGAAAACGGGTGAAGGCTGGTACAACTATAAGAAATAATTACAATAAATATCATGGGGAGGAATTATGATCAGGGAAGTTGTATTTGCAGGTGGTATTAGAACAGCCTTTGGCACGCTGGGGAAAAGCCTGCGGAACTTGATGGGCGAAGAACTGGCCGGAATGACTATTAAGGGTCTTGTCGAAAAGACGAATATCCTGGAAAAAGGAGGAGTGGTGGATTCCGTTTTCATGGGATCGGCCATTGGAGGCAACACGGCGATTAACCCGGCTCGCTGGGCGGTTCTGGCCTCGGGTCTCCCTGAGAGCACCTCGGCTTCTTATATTGAAATGCAGTGCGGTTCCGCAATTGATTCCATCAATCACGCCGCCTGGAAAATTCTGGCCGGTCAGGCCGATATTATGATTGCGGGTGGCTTTGAGTCTTACAGCCAGGCTCCGTGCCGATTTCCGATGACCACGGAACCTTTCCGCATGATCCCTCCGATGCCGATCGCCTTTTCACTTGCTCCTTCCAGAGATGCCGCAACGATGAACATGGGCCTCACGGCAGAAAAGCTCCAGCAGATGTATAGTATTTCGCGCCAGGCCCAGGATGAATTTTCTTGTCGGAGCCAGCAGCGGGCCAGAAACGCTATTGAATCCGGTTTCTGTGATCAGGACATTATGCCGATTATGGTACCCCAGGGAAAGAAAAAACCGCCGCTGGAGTTCAAAGTCGATGAATTTCCCCGTGCCGAAACGACGATGGAAGCCCTGGCCAAGTTGCCGCCCGCGTTTATCAAAGACGGAACCGTTACCGCCGGCAATTCTTCCGGTCGTAATGACGGCGCTGCTTTTGTTTTGATGATGACCAGAGAGAAAGCCGAACAGCTGGGGTACAAACCCTGGGCCAAGTGGCTGGCCGGCGGCGATTATGGTGTCGATCCAAAAGTCATGGGGATCGCTCCGGCGTATGCCGTGCCTCTGGCGCTTAAAAAAGCCGGCCTGAAAATGAGCCAGGTTGACGTTATGGAATGCAATGAGGCTTTTGCCGTCCAGAATTTGGCGGTGGCCGCTGAACTGGAAAAACAGACGGGAGAGAAAGTGGACTGGGAAAAGTGGAATCCTAACGGTGGCGCAATATCTTTTGGTCATCCCAATGGCGCCTCCGGGGCCCGTATCTGCATCTTCACCATGCGTGAACTTATGCTGAAAGGCGGCAGATACGGCTGCTTCAGCTCCTGCTGCGGCGGAGGTTTGGGTGTGGCCAGTGTCATTGAGAACCTGCAGGTTTAATTTTAAGGCATGCCGGCCTGCGGCAGTTGTCGGGTTTGCATATAAAAAGCGGAAAAGCCGGGGTATCCCCGGCTTTTTTTACTTTTATGTGTGATCGTGGGAATCGTTCATTATCTTTGCCGCAGCAAAAGGAATTTTCTTAAGTTACCGTTCTTAAATATTCAGATTTAAATCAACCACCTCGCAGCAGGCTACGGAGAATTAACGTTTGTCCCGCGTGAGCGGGATTAAAATTTCTATCAGATAAATATAATGAAATTCACTCAATCTATGCTAAAATAATCATCACCGGTAAAGATTTGAATATATAAAACACACAAGGATAAAAGAGGCTATTCGGCAATGGCAGATAAACCATACATGGCAGGCAGTAAGGGCAAAAAGGCTCTTCCCGGGGGTGCCAGAGATATAAATATAACCCGGAAAACAGAAGGTGCGGCAAAGAATGCTGGTTCGGAAAGCCTCAACATCATTGAAAATATTCACGATGGATATTTCGAAATTGACCTGGCCGGTAACTATACTTTTATAAATGACGCACTTTGCGAAATACACGGGTATGCTAAAGAAGAATTAATCGGCAAGAATAACCGGCAGTACACGGATAAAGAAAATGCAAAAAAAGCGTTTAAGTCTTTCAGCCAGATCTTCAAAACGGGCAAAACCGGTAAAATATTTGATTACGAGATTATCAGGAAAGATGGAACGAAAAGACAGCTGGAGGTATCTGCATCATTAATAAAGGATTCTTCAGGTACTGTGACTGGGTTCAGGGGAATTATTCGGGATATCACGGAGCGTAAACTGGCAGAGGAAGCGCTGGTTCGGTCTGAGGCAAGATACCGGACGATTATGGATGAAATGGATGATGCGTATTTTGAAACAGATTTGGCCGGTCATTACACCTTCGTTAACGGGGCAAACTGCCGCCTTCTGGGATACGCTCAAAACGAATTGATCGGGAAAAACTTTCGATTATTAATGAACGCAAAAGATATTCAAACCGTTACTGACGCCTTCGCCAGGATTTACCTGACCGGCAAACCCGAGAGAAATATCAATTACACGGCAATCCGTAAGGATGGAACGTTTGGATATGCCGAAATCACAGGTTTCCCGTTGCAAAACCCAAAAGGTGAGACCATCGGTTTTCGAGGAGTCGGGCACGACATTACCGAGCGCAAGCGCACGGAGGAAGCGCTGGCTCAGTCGGAGGAAAGATTCCGGAGTATACTAGACGAAACGCACGAAGCATATTACGAGTTGGATCTTGCCGGTAATTTTACCTTCGTGAATAATACGCTTTGTGATCATATAGGATACACTCGAGAAGAACTGCTGGGTATGAACTTCCGTGGTCATGTATATAAAGACGACGTTGAAAGAGTCTATAATATCTTCGCCAATATCTATATGACCGGTCAGCCTGAACGGCGCATGTCCTACAGGATTGATTGTAAGGACGGAACAATGATGATTGTCGAAAACACGGGATTGCCTCTTTACAATCAAAAAGGGGAGATCGTCGGTTTTCGGGGGGTTGCTCAAGATATAACGAAAAGCAAAAAGATGGAAGAGGCGTTGCGGCAGTCTGAGGAACGATATCGAACCGTAATGGATGAAATCGAGGAATGGTATTTTGAAACGGATCTTGCCGGTAATGTCGTCTTTTTCAATGATATTTTCGCCCGTGTTCTGGGGTATTCCCATGAACAGTTAGCCGGGCTGAATTATAGGATCTTCATTAAACCGGAAGAAGTGGACACCGTGTTTAAGATATTCAATCAGATTTATAAAACGGGCGAGGCAGTCAAAAATTTTCCTCAAGAGTTTGTCCGTCCAAACGGCAACATAACCTTTGCCGAATTTTCAATTCTTCCCCAGCGGGACCAGGAAGGTAACATTTGCGGATTTCGCGTTGTGGGGCATGACATTACCGAGCGTAAGCGTACGGAGCAGCAGCTCAATTATATGGCCACCCATGATCCCCTGACTGGATTGCCCAACAGGCTCCTGCTTATGGATCGCCTTAAAATGGCTTTGGCCAATGCTAAGCGGAACAGATACAAGATCGCCGTAATGATGCTTGATCTGGATCATTTCAAAACCGTCAACGACACACTGGGCCATTTGACAGGGGATCAGCTTCTTAAGGAGATAGGCGGGCGCCTGACTGGACTTTTGCGTCAGAATGATACGGTTGCCCGTCTTGGGGGTGATGAGTTTGTGGTGTTGCTGTCCGAAATAGGGAAGATGGATAATGCAGGTGAGGTAGCGAAGAAAATCATCAAAGCTATTGCGGAACCGTTTGTTTATACCGGCCACAGAATTAACTCCAGTACCAGCATTGGCATTGCCATGTATCCTGAAGACGGCGAGGACACGGAGAAAATGCTGAAAAATGCTGATGCGGCCATGTACTATGCCAAGTCACAGGGAAGAAGTAATTACCAGTTTTTTGATAACATAAAGGAAATTTGACATTTGATTTTACATGAGTAACAGTAACTTCGTCCCATGGCGCATCACAGGGCCTGGTTATTGTGTGAAAAAGCCCTGCCATCATTTAACTGAGGACAGGGCTTTTTCACGGGTCAGGACCCTTTGATCGGAACTTTTGTTCCCTTTGCCTTTGCTGTCTGACTCTTGGGAACGGTGATGTTTAAGACGCCGTTTTTAAAACTGGCCTCGGCCTTGTTGGAATCTGTTTCTGAAGAGAGAGGTATCACTCTATTAAAGGAACCGTAGGATCGTTCCATATAGTAATAATTTTTACCCTTGTCTTCTTTTTCTTCCTTCTTTTCACCTTTGATCGTTACGGCATCAGTGGTGACAGTGACTTCGATGTCCTTCTCTTCTACCCCCGGAAGCTCCGCGCGAACCGAAAATTCTTTGTCACTTTCCTTTACGTCGATAGACGGAATGAAAGCAGAGAATCCGCCGGCCCCAAGCGAACGCGGCGCCATATTGAACCCGGAGAAGAAATCATCGAACAAACTATTCATCTGACGCTGCAAGGAATAGAAGGGATGATCGACATCACTTCTATCCGCTCTTTGCACTGCCGGCAATAAATTTCTTATTCTCATGATCACATCCTCCTCTCTTTTTATTTTTCAATTCAAATAAAAACCTTTCACCTTTGGCCATTAGCCTTTAGCCTTGAACCTTGAACCTTGAACCTTCCTACGCCGCTTTAATAGAAATTTTCTTCGGTTTTACCTTCTCCGCTTTCGGCAATTCCAGACGCAGAACGCCGTTTTTTACGGTTGCCACAATCTTATCACGGTCGATTTCATCCGACAGGGTAAAAACCCTTTCGTAATCGCCAATTTCATATTCCGAATACATCATGTTTGCGTCATTAATGCGGCCGTTATCAACCCTTCCGGTGATAGTCAATACATTTTTTTCCAGTTCAATATCAACGGTCTTTTCGTCAACACCCGGCATATCGGCTAACAAAAACAGGGAATCCTTATTCTCGTATATATCCACTCGAGGCGCAAATGTTTTGACATTGCGGATACGTTCCGTTGCCGGCACGTTTTGAGTTTTCTGCATTTCTTGTTCTGCCATGGAAGCATACCTCCTTTCCTTATTATTTAATTTTAATCTTCTTGGGTAAATCTTCTTTGATCCTGGGTAAAGTAATCATCAAGATCCCTTTTTCGCACCTTGCGTCGACAGCCTTGGTATCGACCTGAAATGGAAGCTGAATATTGCGTTTGAAATTTCCGATTCCTCTTTCCTGGCGTAAATAGGTTTCGCCCTTGTCAAAGGTCTCCTTCAGGGCTGTTCCCGCGATGGACAATACATCTCCGGAGACGGTAATGTCCATTTTTTCAGGGTCGATTCCGGGCAGTTCCGCCGTCACGATGGAGGCGCCTTCTTTTTCCCAGATATTGACTGCGGGATAATCCTGAGGAGTCTTTTGTCCTGCACTGGAAAAAAGTCGGTTCATTTCCTGCTGCAGGTGCATTATTTCCGGCATTGCGTTGGAAAATCTTCGAACTCTCCATAAACCAGGGTTGAACATAAACTTTCCTCCTCCCTTGAAATATATTTTATGTAACTACTTGCTGTTATTACTGATTTTACTCTTGTAGACAAAATATATGAATGAAAATGGTGTTGTCAAGAGTTGTTGAGTTCATGTTTTACGAGCTTCTTCAAAACGTGAGATTGAGGGAGCATGAGGATAAAAATTGGCTACCCACCCTTGACACTCTATATTCCAGTTCATATATTATGCGCGCTTCAGCGGAGGGTTAAATAATGAACTAAAGGCTGGTAATCATGAAAGATCATGTCGTCAAGATATTCAAGGAGAGCTGCAGGGTCAAGGAGGCTTTCATAAACGATAATCTCGGCCGTCTGGTGAATATCATTGATGTGCTGACAGCCGCTCTGAAAGCAGGCAATAAAATTCTGATCTTCGGCAATGGCGGTTCCGCCGCAGATGCGCAGCACATTGCCGCTGAATTTGTGAACAGGTTCATTATCGAAAGGCCCCCGCTGCCGGCTGTTGCATTGACAACGGATACATCCATCATTACCTCTGTAGGTAACGATTACGATTTTTCTGAAATTTTCGCCAAGCAAATTCGTGCTTTGGGGCAGCCCGGTGATGTTGCGTGGGGGATTAGTACAAGCGGTAATTCCCCCAATGTAATCAAAGGTCTCGAGACGGCGAAGAAGATGGGACTGATCACTCTTGCGTTTACCGGCGGAGATGGCGGTTCCATCGGCCAAATCGCGGACTTGTTGCTGAATATCTCGTCAAACATTACGGCGCGCGTTCAGGAAACTCACATTACGGCCAGTCATGCGATATGCGAGCTGGTTGATATGAAATTATTCCAGAAACCGGATTTAAAATAAAAAAGCTGCAGGAGCGGTAGTGAAAACGAAAAAAGATCATACGGACAGAAAAATAAAGGTGGAAACGGCCGAAACAGAGATCAATTCCAATTATGGTGAATTGAAAGAATTAGAAGAAGCACTCGAAGTAAAAGAAAAAGAAGCCAAAGAAAATTATGATCGTTATCTTCGGGCAGTAGCTGAATTGGATAATTTCAGAAAACGGGCGGCCCGGGATAAAGCAGATACCATTAAGTACGCCAAAGAGGATTTGATTAAGGACATTTTGCCTTTCCTGGACAGCCTGGATCGCGCGCTTGAACACAAGGACAGCACCGATGCACAGGCCTTTAAAGACGGGATCGCACTGATTCAGGATCAGCTTCTGTGCTGCCTGAAAAAGCATGGTGTGGAGAGAATAGAAAGCGTCGGAGCTGTTTTCGACCCGAATTTCCACGAGGCACTGATGCGGGTGGACAGCGCGGATCATCAGGACAATCAGGTTGTGAGCGAGATGGGGAAAGGCTATTTGCTCAACGGCAGATTAATCCGGCCGTCGAGAGTCTGTGTTTGCAAAAAGACCGGAGAAAACAGTGAATGTGAAATAAGCGATGATAATGGAGAATAAGGAGGAAGAAAAATGGGAAAAATTATCGGAATAGATTTAGGAACAACCAATTCGTGCGTGGCAATTATGGAAGGCGGTGACCCGGTCGTTATTGCGAATCAGGAAGGCAATCGCACCACACCTTCAGTTGTCGCCATTACGGATAGCGGTGAGCGGCTGGTTGGGCAGGTGGCCAAGAGACAGGCCATCACCAATTCGGAAAATACGGTTTACGCTGTGAAAAGAATGATCGGCAGAAAATATAACTCCAAAGAAATTCAATATGATGTGAAGATTTCTGCCTACAAGATTACTGAGGCGGCCAATGGCGATGCCCAAGTTACCGTAAGAGGAAAGAATTATTCACCGGCGGAAATTTCCGCGATGATTCTGACAAAGATGAAACAGACCGCAGAAGACTATCTTGGCGAAAAAGTGACGGATGCTGTTATAACGGTTCCGGCTTACTTTAACGATTCGCAGCGCCAGGCAACCAAAGACGCAGGAAAGATCGCTGGACTGAATGTTCTTCGCATCATTAACGAACCGACCGCCGCGGCGTTGGCCTATGGTCTGGACAAGAAAAAGGATGAAAAAATTGCCGTGTTCGATCTGGGTGGCGGTACATTTGATATTTCCATCCTGGAACTGGGTGAAGGTGTTTTCGAAGTGAAATCGACGAATGGTGATACGCACCTGGGCGGTGAAGATTTCGACCAGCGCGTTATGGATTATCTGGTGGCCGAATTCAAGAAGGACCAGGGGATTGACCTGCGCGCTGACAAAATGGCGCTGCAGCGCCTGAAGGAGGCTGCGGAAAAGGCGAAGATGGAACTTTCCACAACAATGGAAACGGACATCAACCTGCCGTTTATCACAGCCGATGCGTCGGGACCCAAGCATATGAATATCAAGCTTTCGCGGGCGAAGCTCGAATCGCTGGTGGAAGATCTTATCGATAAAGTCGTTGGTCCCTGCCACACCGCGCTGAAGGATGCCGGCATGTCCAACAAAGATATCGATGAGGTCATTCTGGTTGGCGGCATGACCCGTATGCCCCGTGTTCAGCAGAAAGTGAAGGAAATTTTCGGAAAAGAACCTCACAAGGGCGTCAATCCGGATGAAGTCGTGGCAGTGGGCGCGGCCATTCAGGGCGGCGTGCTGGCGGGCGATGTCAAAGACGTCCTGCTCTTGGATGTCACGCCGCTCTCACTCGGCATCGAAACCCTCGGAGGTGTGATGACGAGGCTCATCGAGAAAAACACAACCATCCCCAGCAAGAAAAGCCAGATCTTTTCGACGGCAGCCGATAATCAACCGGCGGTAAGCATTCATGTTTTGCAGGGTGAACGCCAGATGGCGACCGACAACCGGACGCTGGGACGTTTTGAACTCGTGGGAATTCCGACGGCGCCCCGCGGCGTGCCGCAGATTGAAGTGACGTTTGATATCGACGCAAACGGAATTGTGCATGTGAACGCCAAAGACCTGGGGACCGGCAAGGAGCAGAGTATTAAGATTACCGCCTCCAGCGGTTTAAGCGAAGCTGAAATTGAAAAACTGGTCAAGGATGCGGAGATGCACGCTGAGGAAGACAAGCGCCGCAAGGAATTGATCGAAGCCAGGAATCATGCTGATTCCCTGGTGTATTCCGTCGAGAAGAATATCAAGGAGTTCGGTGACAAGGTCGATGCGGCGGAAAAAGCTAAAATCGAAGAAGCGATTGCCAAAGTGAAAAAGGAACTGGAAGGCGATGATCTTGAGGCCATCAAGAAAGCACAGGATGATCTGATGAATGTATCGCACAAACTGGCGGAAGCCATGTATGCCAAAACGGCAGGCGGTCCGGGCGGGCCGGGTGCTGCAGGCGGGGCTGGATCTGCAGGTGCTGATCAGGCTTCAGGTAAAAAAGACGACGATGTCGTCGATGCGGATTTTGAAGAAGTGAAGAAATAAGGTAAAAAATACTACTTGCAAGCCCGAAACCGTGAAATGCGGTTTCGGGCTTTTTTATATCGACCTGTTCTGAAAAATATTATAGAATAATAAAAATTTGTCAGGAGGCAAAATGAAGAAATATCGCCTTTTAGCGGCAATATTTATCTTATTTCTGTTTGTTTTTTTTGCAGGATGCGCGAAAGCACCGCTGATAACAAAGAAAAGAGCTGAACCGCCCGTTAGAAAAAAAATCGAAAAACCCCTGGCGGCGCCGAAAGACGAACCCTCCGTTTTGATCAGCCGAAACAACATAGGTTGCATTTTCCCCCTGACGGGCCGCTTTGGCAATGCCGGGCGCAGGGCACTCGACGCGGCCCTGTTGTCGTCGAAGATATTCAAACAGCGTTCTTCCTCTCCGTGGGAAATTGTTGCTGCCGACTCCGGAGGAACCCCTGAAAAAATACGGGAAGCGGTTTCTCATCTCGCGGATGATGTAAATGTAATAGCCATTGTTGCCATGTCCGGCACAGCGGAGGCAACCGTCATTGCCGAGGAAGCCCAGAATAGAAAAGTGCCTCTGATATTAATAACATCCAAAGAAGGTGTTACGGAAACCGGCGAATATGTGTTTCAGCATTTTCTGACAGCGACACAGCAGATGGAGGCGTTAAGCAGATATGCTCAGAAAACATTGAATATTGGGATTTTTTCTGTCCTCTATCCGCAGGATGATTACGGCCTGGAGATGGTCAGTATTTTCCGCAGTAAAGTGAAAAGTATCGGCGGTAAGATCCATCAAGCAGTCCCTTACCGCAAAACGGAAACGGACTTCTCTAACCAGATCAAAAAACTTACAGGAAACAGGATCGGGGTTGCAGAACAGGTTTCCGGTACGGCCGAAAGCACTCACACTAGATTATCTGTGGATTTTGAAGCCCTCTTTATTCCGGATTCACATCAGCGGGTCAAGATGATTACTTCACAACTGGCTTATTATAATGTCATGGGCGTGAAATTATTAGGAACAAGTTTATGGCATTCACCGGATTTGGTAAAGAGCGGCGCTGAATATCTGGAAGGAGCTGTTTTTGTTGATAGTTTTTTTACAAACGGATATCTTCCGGAAACGAATGACTTTGTCGATGTATATTATGCAGCATATGGCCGTGAGCCCGGCAATATTGATGCGCTGTCCTATGATACAATCGACATTGTCCTGAAGGTCCTGGGAAAACAAAAGATTACGACACGAGATGAATTCCTTGAAGTTTTGCTGGATGTACGTGGTTTCCGGGGAGCGACAGGCAATATTTCCTTCAACGGTAATCGCGTAGCTCAAAAAGAAGCCTTTATTTTAATGGTTCAAAACGGGAAGATTGTTCAAGTAAAGTGATGATGAGCAGCAGGGCGTAGAAGGTGGATAAAAGATGAGGATTTTATTGACGAATGATGACGGGATTTATGCCCGGGGGCTCGCCGCGCTATACGAGGAGCTTTCGCGGGAGGCGGATTGTTTGATCGTCGCTCCGGAAATTGAACAAAGTGCGGTAGGACACGCGATTACGCTTTTCCGTCCGTTGATGGTCCGGAGCGCAACGAAGGCCGGCAATTTTCTGGGTTATGCTGTTTACGGTACCCCTGCCGATTGCGTAAAGATCGGCATCAAGGAACTGTCCGGACAAGTGCCGGATCTGGTTATTTCCGGGATTAATCGAGGCTCCAATTGCGGAAACAATGTCATTTATTCGGGAACGGTTTCAGCTGCCACGGAAGCAGCTATGATGGGCGTTACGTCTATGGCTGTATCTCTTGATACACATCAGGAGGCGGATTTCACTGTTGCCGCCCGGTTTGCATGCAGGATGGCGCGGCTCATAGAAAAAAACCAGTCGCTGCATGGCAGCGCCTTCAACGTCAACATTCCCTGCCTGCCGGAAGAGAAAATCAAGGGAGTTGCCGTGGTGAGGCAGGGCAAGGGCAACGTCATTGAGACCTTTGAAAAGCGCACAGATCCGCGCGACAATATTTATTACTGGATTTCTGCTGAATTGGTGACGGCTGCCAAAGATTTGCAGACAGACATCGGTGCTCTGTCCGACGGTTACATTACCATTACACCGATTCAATATGACCTGACCCGTTATGATTTGCTGGATTCACTGAAGACCATGCTGGATAAGCCTTTTTGATGTTGCGTTCAGGGCTGGATGATGAACTGAATTCAGCAAAACATTACATACGGCGTTCATGACAACCCGGCATCCGGAAGGCTGCGCACGCCAAAGGATTCCATACACCGCCAATACGATCAGCTTTTCTTTTTACTCACCTGATCTTTCAGCCGTTTAATATGCCCTCTGCCGAGGCCTTTTACTTCGCAGCCTAATGCCAGATAGTGGCGGATACGGTCATCGTCGAGAATGCCGAAGCAGTCGATGACGGCAATCGGATGGCCTGCAGCTTTCACGATCCTGGCAGGATCCAGATTAAGATAGGCTTCATGGCGGACCGCCAGCACCAGCGCATCAATGTTCTTCATGGCCTTGTTCAGGTCCTTTTGAACCCTTAAGTCTCTCAGTTTCTTCTGGTTGCGAAAGAAAACGGACTTGCTGCCCGGATCATCTTCCTGGCTTTCAAATTCAAACCAGGAATCAACATAGGGGTCGTGCACCCGAATTTCGGCGCCCATTTCAGTCAGTCGTCTGATCAGAATTTCAGATCCGCTGTAACGTGTGTCACCAACATCCTCGCGATAAGATGCGCCCAGAATAAGCACTTCCGCGCTGGCGATCGGCAGACTCATATTACGCAAAGCATCACGGACAAGCTGGGCGGCATGCAGCGAGCGGGTGTCGTTGATATCAATGGCCATTGGCGTTATCTTGAAAGTGTCATCTTCAAAACCAAGAATATGTTGATTGGCCCAGACACCCAGTCCCCCATCCTTAGGCAGACAGTAGCCACCAATGCCGGGTCCGGGGAAAATCATGTTGGAATGCGTCGGGCGCACTTTGATGGCCTTGATAACTTTTATAAGATCCACACCATTTCTTTCGGCAAACAGACTCCATTCGTCCAGAAACGCCAGAATGGTTGCCCGGTAGCTGTTTTCGACGACTTTGGCTGTCTCTGATTCAATGGGTCGGTCCAGCACGGTAAGGGGGAACTTTTCGGTATTGAGTACTTCATTTAGGAATTTAATCACTCTTTGCTTGGCTTTTTCGTTAACACCGGAGCAAACGCGCCAGAAATCGCGAATAGACGCCACATAGTTTCTACCCGGCATGACGCGTTCATAACTATGAGCAATCAGGGGGTCGCTCTTGATGCCTCTTTGTCGAAAAACCTTGCGCATGGCGGGCAGAGCCACCTGCTCGGTGGTTCCCGGCGCCACGGTCGTTTCGATGAGAACCAGGCATTTAGGGGGTATGTGACGGGCTATAATATCAAAGGATTCCTCGAGGGCGTTCATTTCCACCTGGCCGTTTCGTACATTGCCCAGCTCATTCTTTGCATAGTCCAGTTGGACGTCCACAACCACCACGTCGGCAAGCTTTAATACATCGTAAACAAACGTTGCAACGAGAGTTTTCTTTTCTAAAACACAGCGCCGGATCATGGGGTCCACTTCCGGATCCTCCGCCTTGACGGGTGAAATGCCTTCGTTGAGTTTGGGTATCTTCCAGTAACTTCTTTTGCTCGGCCTCTGCATGCCGATCACAAACTTGCCTGGCTTGCCATTTTTTTTGGTCGTGTCGGCGATGATAGCGGCCATGACGGAGCCGACAAAACCTACACCCATGACGACTACAATTTCCTGCCCCTTTTCCCGGGCTTGAGCCACCAGTTTTCCTATACGGACAAATTCTTTTTTGTATTCTTCCTGACCGGGTAACTGATATTTCGTGCCGTCGGGACTGATGGAGATGGACTGATTCATAGAGACGCTCCTTTGATTATTTTTTTTAGCGTATTAACAAAACCGGAATGGGGCTTTTCCGGATGACCTGGGATGTTGTACTTCCCAAAAGCAATTCGCGAAGGCGGTTGTGTCCATAAGCGCCCATGACCATCAATTCAACCGACCCCTCCTTGATAAATTTAAGGATTTCATCAACCTCGCGGCCTGTTGATATAATCACTTCGCAGTCGGCATGGCCCTGCTGGGTCGTTTCTTCAACCTGTGCGGATAAATCCGCCGCCCTCGACTTATCCGCACTGATGATAATTACGGTGATCGGCCAGTTTGCTTTTTCCGAAATCATCAGGGACAGCTCCAGCGCTTTTCTGGACGGGGCACTGCCGTCGTAGGCCAGTCCCATGCTTTCGATCATCCGAAACGATTCTGGAATGACCATAACGGGCTTTCCTGAATGACGGATAACAATCTCGGCGACTGATCCGATCAGTCCGCCTTCTTTTACGTGAAAGTGCTCACCTTTTTTTGCCATTAAAATCAAATCAGCGTTTTCGGCCTCTTCAATAATTGTATCACTGATCTTGCCAATATTTTTTTGCGTACGGCAGGGAATGGCCGCCATCCGGCAGCGGTCTTCAAAATCCTTTAGCAGCAGGTCGGCTTTTTCTTTCAGAGATGCTTCAATGGTTTCACAGAACCCGTCGCAGGGAGGCATACCGACTGTCGCGGAGATATCTGTCAGCATCGGTCCCTGGATTAAAAAGATGTCGATGACATGGAGGCCGGTTAGCGCCGCCTCCAGTTTTGGCGCGATATAGATACCGTAATCGACAGCGTTGGCGCTGTTGGGCGACCCGTCAATCGGAATGAGTATTGTTCTGATCATGATGCCTGTCTCCCCATATTCTTCGGGCGGTGATCATTTTTGTTTTTTATCAAAATGACTCAAATCATGCAGGAGGTTGCCTATATCCTTATCTTCCCAGGTACGTTTCGAATCTTCGTCTTCTCCCGAGTCCTCATCCACATGAGTTCCGTCTTCCTTGAAGGTTAGAAACTTGCCCGCCAGATTGCCGTTTTTGTAGGTTGCCTTTTCTCTGATTTGTCCATTTTTAAAGTAAGATGTATATTCGCCCTCACGTTTGTCCCTTTTAAAAAATCCCTTTTCCTTGATTTGTCCGCTTTTATAATGGCAAATATATTCTCCTTCAAACTTGCCTTGCTGAAAGTGTTCTTTTTCGCGCAATTCTCCCGTCTTAAAATAACGTTGGTAGAGGCCGTCGAGCTTTCCGTTCTTATAATGTTCTTCTTCACGAACATGTCCGTTTTCATAATAGGAAATATAGGGACCGTCCATTTTATCGTTTACGAAATTCACTTTTTCCCGAACCTGCCCGTTGGCATAATAACTGACGGCCGGACCGTTCCTTTTGCCGCCTGAAAAATGGAGCTCGGCCATGATTTGGCCCCCAGGGAAGTAGGTTGTATATTGGCCGTGTGTTTTCCCTTCCAGCAGATATTTTTTTTCCTTTATGGCTCCGTTCTGATAATGAATTATTTTTTCCTTTGGCATAATATTGTTGCTCGTTTCATATTCGTGGTTGTTTTCTTCCGTTCGTTCAGCCCTGGAAACCGTCTGCTGTCATGCTATCCGGCCGCATATTTTCTATTTGATATGGAAATGGTTTATAAACAACATTACCCTGCAATGCCGTTCTGGAAGAATAATATCTGTTTTTTTAATCAATCCACCCGAAGAATGCAACCAAAAACAGACAGGTTTCAGTAAATTTTGTTTTACTTTTTGCAAAAAGGCTATTAGGGTTTGACAGCCGGACAATTTATTCCATATAATAAGAGCGTATTACAACAACTGAGCGGGCAGAAATGATCGTTTCCAATTTAGATACAACAAGAGTTGCCATTATCGGCCCCGGGCGTCTGGGCACGTCGTTTGCCTACAAGTTGGGACGCGACAACAAGCGGGTCGCCATTTATTATCACAACTCGGAAGTCTGCAAGGCCATTAACCGTGACCATTTAAATCCGATTCATTTAACTGAGGATTTGGCCAGGCGTTTGGGCGGGATGGACCAGGTTCCCCGTCTGGCGCCGAAAGTTTATGCGACCAACGACCTGGAGCATATTGTCGAAACAAACGACTTTATCATTTTATCAGTAACCATGAATCGTCTTCCGGAACTGCTCAATTATCTCAAGCCGATGATTGACAGAAAGGCGGGGGATACCTGCCTGATATCACCGATCAAGGGTTTGATTTCCGATGAAATATCGACCGAACTGATCACGCCGTCACAACTGATTCACAATCATTTGCGCCATCTCGAGAATAAATATCAGGTAGCGTGCATTGGCGGTCCTTTTTTTGACATGGATATCGCGTTGGGCAAGCCTGTTTGCCTGACCGTTGCGGGAAACCGTCGCACAGCCGGAATCATCCGCGATCACCTGCTCATGTTCAACCGCAAAGAACTCAATGCCTACTTTAATTTTGATAAAATCGGTGTGGAGGCCTGCGGCGCGCTGAAAAATATCGTCGCCAATATCAAGGGCTTGACGGATTCACTGGATCTGGGTGATTCGATTCCCGGCACAATCTTTGCGCGTTCCGGTGTGGAAATCCGGTCGCTGACCAGAGTGCTTGGAGGCAGTTTTCAGGCGTTTCATTCTCAAGCCGGTGTCGGTGACATGTATGTCACCGTATCGTCTCTGGCCAGCAAGAATTACCGTTATGGGAAGTATTTCTATGAGTTGTACACGGGCAATCCCATTGAAACGAATCTGAAGGTGCTTGGAAAAATTGACGGTACGCCGGAAGGTCCGAACACGATACGCAACGTTTACAAATATCTGGACAAGAAAAACATGTACAGTCCGCTTTTTTCCTGTGCTTATAATATTTTTAATAAAAGCGGCAACAAAGATGCGATTAAAGACATGATTATTCAAGCCTGCCAGTTTGATAAGAGAAAAAACGAGTACATTGGCCCTTTTTCCAGATTTATGTATCGCATCATCCCGGATTACTGGTACCGGCGCGACAAAGAAATGTTCGATTGACATTGCTGCGTCCCATGAGGACCGGTTGTCCCAATCCGGGTCTGGCGTTATAGTTTGCAATTCACGCCTGAGAGTAAAATTATGGTATTTCCCGGTCAGCCTGAGGGAAAGTAGACAAACGGTAAATGAAAGCAGCCGGGGTTTGGAATATGTGGAAGCAGAAAATAGTTTCTCCCGAAAACATGCTGGCTAAAATTGATCCGGGCATGAGTATTTTTCTGGGGACGGGAATGGCCGAACCCCGGACACTGGTCAAACACCTGATGGAATCCAATCAATCCAATCTTCAGGACCTGGAACTGATCCAGTTGGTCAGCCTGGGCGACGCTGTGGCCATTGATGAACGTTATGCCCGAAAATTCAGGCTAAAAACATTTTTTTCCGGATGGCTCGCATCCGAAGCCATCAGCCAGGGGCGGGTTGACTTGATTCCCAGCCGTTTTTCGCGGGTCGCATGGCTTTTTAAAACCGGTGTAATCAATATCGATGTCGCTTTTATCCAGGTGACCCCTCCCGATGAAAACGGCTATGCTTACCTGGTCGGAGCGTCCGCCGAAAAACAGGCCATGGAAATGGCTAAAATAGTGGTCGGCGAAATCAACTCCCAGATCCCCCGGACAATGGGCGATACCCTGGTGAATATGGACGATTTCAATTACCTGGTTGAGGCAACCGAGCCGCCGTATTATGTCGGCCGCTGGCCGCTTCAGGATGTTTATCTGAAAATCGCCGCAAACGTGGCTTCGGTCATCCAGGACGGCTGCTGCATATCCTATGGGATCGGGCCGCTTTTTGAAGCACTGGCCAAGACGCTGACGACAAAAAAAAATCTGGGCGTACACTCGCCTTTCTTTACGGATGCGCTGATGGATCTGATCAAAAGCGGAGCCGTGACCAACCGCTATAAAAATATCTATCGTGGAAAGTCCTGCGCCTCCTATGTTATCGGCACAAAAGAATTAATGCAATGGCTCGATTTGAATCCGCTGGTGGAATTCCAGCCGCAGGACATTGTGATGGATCCGCGGGTCATTGGACGGAACGATAATATGGTTGCCATTTTCCCGGCGCGGAAAGTAGACCTGACAGGCGATATCGCGCTGCATTCCGGTAAGGGCAATGTTACCGCCGGACCGGGAAACGTTCAGGAACTCTTCATGGGAGCGGCGCTTTCTAAAAACGGCCGGAATATATTTGCCCTGCCCAGTCGCAACCGCAAAGGGCAGCCCAATATTAAGATTTCTCTGGATAAATATCCTTTTCAATTCACCAATCGTGAGTCGATGGATGTTGTGATAACAGAATACGGTGTGGCTTATCTGATGGGTAAGACGCTGCGTGAGCGGGCGCAGGCGCTCATTGAAATCGCTCATCCGGATGACCGCCCGGATCTTGTCCGGCTGGCCAAAGATGAGAAGATGATTTACGCCGATCAGATTTTTTATGCCGAATCCGGCCACCTGTATCCGGATAAAATTGCCTGTTCACATAAATTCAAAGATAGCCTGATCGTTCGTTTCCGGGCGATCAAGCCGTCTGATGAAGAGGAAATGCGCCGTTTGTTTTACAGATTTTCGGATCAGGCGGTTTATTACCGCTACTTCAGTCCGATCAAAACAATGCCCCATAAAAAAATGCAGGAATACGTCAATGTGGATTATCGCTGCACCATGTCCATAGTGGCCATTATTGACGAGTCCGGGGTTGAAAAAATCATCGGTGAGGCACGCTATGTCAGAACCAAGGGGGAACCTTTTGCCGACACCGCCTTTATCGTTGATGAGCAATACCAGGGCATGGGCATTTCAACCTATCTTTTCAACCTGCTGATACGTGCGGCGAGGGAGGAAGGGGTTACCGGACTGAAGGCCGATGTTCTGGAAAACAACAGGGCCATGCTGAAAGTTTACGAAAAAGCGATCTACCCGGTTCAGACCGTTCTCTCCGGAGGTGTATATAAAATTACGATTCCTTTCGATACAAAATAAGGTCGCGACAGAAGAAAGCCGCCTGCCGTGAAGAGAAGCACTCTACGGCAGGCGGCTTATTGGTATTACCCAAATGGCCAAACGATCAGCGACTAGGTCATGACCCGAATGACCACATTTCTTTCCTTGAGCTCCCTGCGATTCGCGAGAAGGCCTTCGGCTGCGACGCGGTCGAGGACATAAATCAATTCGCCGCCCTGTTTTGAATACTGCTGGCCATACGAAATGGGAATTTCAGGAGTGACGTCACCCAGGAGAGACCGTGTCACGGATTCCGTCTTTCGCGCACCGTTGGCCAGAAGAACGACGGTTTTTGCCTGATAAACCAGCTCCGCCCCCATGCTTACCGCATACTGTGGGGAATCGGCCTTTTTACTGAAATGTCCGTCGGCAACCGCATTATTGATGGTATTGTCGTCCAGCTTAACCAGCATCACGGAGCTTCCCCTGAATGGAATACCTGATTCGTGAAAGGCCACATGACCGCGGCCGCCAACCCCTATGATTTGAAGATCAATTCCACCCGCCGCTTTAATTTTCCGGGTGTATCCGTCCAGGATTTCTTTCCGAATCCACGCCAGGTAGTCGGATGACGGTCTGGCATTGATGACGATGGATTTTCCAGCATCGGTTCCCTTGAATTCCCAATCACTTTTATTTTCCTTTAATTCCCGGATCAGCTTTTTCTGGTCAATCAACGATCCGTAGGGAACACGTGTTTCAATGAATTTCTTCTTCAGATGGCTGAAAAGCTCCTGAATCATAAAATAAGCGTAGCTTTCCGGATGCAGGACCCGCTGCTGAACGTTGTCACCGGGCAGGCCGACATATTCATCGAGGTTGAAACTGCGGATGCGGCCGGCATCAAAGCGACCTTCGTTGGCTGCCCGGGCGAAATGTTTATAGAGGCCCGTAGGCGAATTTCCTGTGGCCAGCCCCAAAACAGCCTCGTTTTCCTCTTTAAGAATTTCTATGATTTTTTTGATGACAAGTCCTGATGCAACTTCGCTCATGTGCGGGAAGTCTCTTGTCACCCATACGGTTACTCCCATAATGTATTCTCCTGTCTTATCCAAGCTCACTTTTTACGATGTCAGCAAGCTGTTGACAATACTTTGCCGTTACTCCATCGGATGGCCCCTCCACCATGACGCGGCACATATTCTGTGTGCCTGAATACCGGACCAGGACACGGCCCTCTTCACCCAGTTCTTTTTCTATCTGCCTGATGGCTTCCACAAGCTTAGGAACTTTGTCAATGTCCGGCTTGCTTTTGACATCCACGTTAATCAGTTTTTGAGGAAAAATGTCCATCATGCGCGCCAGTTCGGAAAGCGGCTTGCCTTCTTTTATCATTGCGGCAACCAGCTGAAGGGCGGCAATAATCCCGTCGCCCGTGGTGTGATGCTTCAGGAAGATCATGTGTCCTGCTTCCTCGCCTCCGATCACTGATCCAAGCCGCAGCATATCTTCGAGAACATAGCGGTCTCCCACTTTGGTGGCATGGTGCTTAAAGCCATACTTCTTGCAGGCAACTTTTAAACCCAGGTTGCTCATCACTGTACTGACCAGCAGGTCGTTCTTCAACTTGCCCTCTTTTTTCAGAATATTTGCGCAGATGATGAGAATCTGATCTCCCGTGATCTCATTGCCCTTTTCATCCACAGCGATGAGGCGGTCACCGTCCCCGTCGAAAGCCAGCCCGATGGCCGCGCCATTTTCGACGACTTTCTTCCTCAGAAGTTCTGTATGCTGCGATCCGCAATGATCGTTGATATTTATGCCGTTTGGCGTTTTGTGAATCGTTTCAACATCAGCCCCAAGTTCATTAAATGTATCCTGTGCCACCCGATAGGTAGCACCATTGGCGGTGTCCAGAACAATTTTCATTCCTTCCATGGAAAGATGACGGGGAAATGTGTTTTTTGCAAAAACGATGTAACGGCCGATCACACCTTCAAGCCGGAAAGCTTTGCCGATGCCGCTTGCCGGCGGCAGGAAGCTGTTGAGCTTGTCATTAAGAATCAGGTCTTCGATCGTTTCTTCCTGTTCGTCGGTGAGTTTGTAGCCGTCACCGCCAAAAATTTTTATTCCATTGTCTTGAAACGGATTGTGCGACGCAGAGATCACAACGCCCGCGTCTGCACGCATGCTCTGGGTGATAAAAGCAATTCCCGGTGTGGGCAGCACGCCGACAAGATAAGGATTCCCTCCCATAGAGCTTACGCCGGCCTCCAGGGAACTTTCCAGCATGTACCCGGAAAGCCGGGTGTCCTTTCCGATAATGATTGTGGCGCGGTGACCTTCCTTTTTAAATAGATGCACCATGGCCCGTCCAACTCCAAAGGCAATTTCAGGTGTCATGGGATAACGGTTTGCCTCGCCTCTGATCCCGTCGGTTCCAAATAATTTACCCATTGTTTTTCTCCTTTTTGCAGTGATTCAAATTTTACCGATGATTAGATGTCAGGTTTTTATAAACCTGTTGACGGCAGGGCCTGAGCGGTCTTTTGAGCAATAGCATTCACGATGCCGTTTAACCATGTTATGCCCTTTTTCGAAACCTCTGTTGGCAGATCCTGGATGGTTGATATGTAATCTGCACTTTTGTCTTTCACGGTCTTTTCAAAATCGTTCAGAAAATCCTCCCGGGATTTAACTGTCGTGGCCAAGATCTCTGGCATTTTCCCTGTGAAGAGTTCTTCAAGCCAACCGATCTGATCGAGCAGTTCCTTTCTTTTACTGCCATACTCGGCGGATGATGCCGCGGCTTTTCCCGCCATCGCTTTCAATCTTTTCAGGCGCTCCTTTTTAGCCGCCAAAAGCTGCTCCAGAAGACCGGCATAAATAAGAGAACCGAATTCCCTGTTTTCCAGAAACGGTTTTCTTATCTGAACATACCATGTTTCAAGGGCCGTCAAGTTTGCCAGATAGAGAAGGTTGTTTTTTATTACGCGACCGAAATGTGGGTACATTGCCGTTATATAGTCTTTCGCTTCATTTACGGGGGACTTTTCAAAGATCAGTTGATTGTCCCCGGGATAATCATGCCGCAGGATAGAGCCCGCCGCCACGACATTGCCGAAACCAAGCCTTACCGGACCGATGATTCCTCCCTGACCGCCCAGAAAAATAGGGGGCTGGTTCAGCATCACTCCCCGCGGGACATCACCCAGCAGCGAGGGGGTTGTTTTGTCAGCATCCGGCGTAAAATTAAAATGAATGTAAGAGCTTCCCACTTCAGAATGATTGCTGCGGCTGGTTCCGCCAGCCATGAAACAATCGCAGAAGTTGATCAGGCTGCCCAGCGTCACAAAGGGGAAAAGAATGGTCTGCTTTAATCCGACCGTGTGGGCGCCGCCCGCTTCCTCTTCCAGAATGCATCCTTCCCGGACATGTGCGCCCATGCCCATGTTTGCTTTTTCCAGGAAGACGGATTTGCTGAAAAAGCCTCCCTTTAACTCAACTTTCGCGCCGAGCTGGCAGTTATCAATCGTCGCCGGCCCTTCGTAGCCCAGCTGGCTGCCGGATGATAAGACTGTTTTACTGCCATAAATCCGGCAACCCGGATAAATCCGGACCTCTTTACCGGAAATCTGATCGACATTGACTTCATTCCCGATATCAAGGTTTCCGGGATTGGGAATTTCTACACCTTTTTCAATAAGCTGTTTTATTTTTTCGTAGGATTTTGGTTTTAAATCCATACCATCTCCCTGGTTTCTAAATTTAACTCCATGATACACAGGGAACGGTCGCTCAAGGACCGTTCCCTGTTAAATCCCTTTATCGGGCGCAAAACGTCCTGCATCTTGCCCCGTAGTCTAATAATCTAAAACCTGACAGCCTGTTGCTTATACTACCCCGTAAGCCAGCATTGCCTTGGCTACTTTAGTGAAGCCGGCAATGTTCGCGCCGGCAACGTAATCACCTTTTCTACCATAGGCTTCCGCCGTATCAAAGCAGTTTTTATGAATGCTTTTCATGATCAGAAGCAGACGGTTGTCGACTTCTTCGCGTGTCCAGGAAAGTCTTAAGCTGTTCTGGCTCATTTCCAGACCGGATGTGGCCACACCGCCCGCATTGGCTGCTTTGCCGGGACCATAGAGGATTTTGTTTTCCTGATAGATCTTAATGGCATCCGGTGTCGAAGGCATGTTGGCGCCCTCAGCCACACAGTAACAACCGTTTTTAACCAGCGCCGCCGCGTTCTTGCCGTTGATTTCATTCTGCGTCGCGCAGGGCAGCGCGATGTCCACTTTGATGCCCTGTTCGCGGATGACGTCCCAGACATTCTTGCCTTCGTAGCAGCTGGTTCCTTTATATTTGTCAGCGTATTCAGAGATGCGGCCTCGTTTGACGTTCTTCAGTTCCAGCACGTAATTGCATTTATTGTCGTCAATTCCGGAATCATCTATAATGCACGCTGTCGAATCGCAAAGCGAAATGACCTTGCCGCCCATCTGGTTGACTTTCTCCACAGCGTACTGCGCCACGTTGCCGGCGCCGCTAATTGCCACGGTCTTGCCCTTGAAATCCAGCTTGCGGGTTGCCAGCATTTCCGCTGCAAAGTAGGTGGTGCCGTAGCCGGTGGCTTCGGGACGAATCAAACTTCCGCCGTATTCCAGCGCTTTGCCGGTCAGCACACCGGTGTGTTCATTGCGGATTTTCTTGTAATAACCATAAAGATACCCTATTTCACGCCCACCCACGCCGATGTCGCCTGCCGGCACGTCCGTTTCACCACCGATGTGGCGGAACAATTCGCGCATGAACGCCTGGCAAAATCTCATGACTTCGCCATCGGACTTGCCTTTAGGATCAAAGTCGGAGCCGCCCTTACCGCCGCCCATCGGCAGTGTGGTTAATGCGTTTTTGAAAATCTGTTCAAAACCGAGGAATTTAATGATGCCAAGGTTGACAGAAGGATGGAAGCGCAAACCGCCCTTGAAAGGACCAATGGCGTTGTTGAACTGAACACGGAATCCGCGGTTCACCTTTACATTGCCTTTATCATCCACCCAGGGCACGCGGAAGGTCATAGCTCTTTCCGGCTCGACAATCCGCTCATAGAGATTAGCTTTTACAAATTCTGGATGCTTTTTAACGGTAGGTTCCAGCGTTTCCATGACTTCTTCAACGGCCTGGTGAAACTCGGGCTGATCCGGATCGGTTTGTTTGACTTTTGCGATAACATCTTTAATGACTGACATGTTTTATTCCCCCTTATAAAATAGTTTTGTAATTTTACAGCTATCCGTACATGATGTTTTTCATCATAATTTAAAGCGTGTCAATGCTTTGCAACTCTTCGAATTCCATTACGGTGGACATGGCTTTATTGTCCACATCACAACCTTCTTCACATGCCGCGGCTACCGGATTTAAACCGCCGATGAGAATCATCCCGATCTTGTTCATGTCCACATGCGTCTGGCACACGGGACGTCCCGTATTACCTATGGATAAGACTCCATGAATGCCGGCCCTGTCGAAATCATCAACCACGCGCTCAACAAGGTTTCTGCTTAAAGCAGGGATTTCACGAAAATTGGCCAGGATTTTCCCCTCGCCTTCTGCTGACACTTGCGAAACAGACGTCATCTTGCCGCGAATAAAAATTTCCGACGGATCAAGTGAAGATCCTGCATAGTGAATCAGCTCAACAAATCTCAGACTTTCCCCCTTTCTCATCTGGAGAATGCCGCCAAACTTGGAATCAATGGGAATGCCGTGTTTGAGCAGGACGCCGTTGATCACAATGCTGCACATTGTGGCAAAACCAACCTTGCCTTCGGGCACAACGATGTCACCAAGAGTTTTTCCTGATAGACCCACCGCCACGCGAGAACTGACGGCAAGCTTTTTTGCGAAAACAGGCTTCATGATTTTCAGCGCTTTGGAAAACTGATCTTTGGGAAAGAAAGAGATGTTAACCGGTACCAGACCACGTTTCTTTTTGACATCGAAAGTCGTTTTGAAGGACAGAACATCGATGCGTGAAATGGAGAGGCCGATTTTATCCTGTACGCGGGCGTCGCATATTTCACTTCCTCCCTTGTCGGTAATCATCCGGCCGTCACGCCGGCCCACCAGTTTTGTAAGTCCGCGCTCATCCATAATCTTGAGATGATATCGCACTGTTCGTTCGCTGAGCTGAATATTTTGTTCCAGCATCCGGCGGGCAATCACGCGAGCGCCGAGCGGCTCCGCACTCTCGTTAAGTATTTTCAGGATCAGGATTACCCTGTGCTCAAGATCTTCAGGTTTATAAAACTCTTTCATGCTTTCCCCATACGGCAATCGGCAACCTATTGCCGTATGCTTACTGATAAACAGATTTTTTGTCAAACAAAATTGTTATCATCTGTCAAACAAAATTGTTATCTTCTGGTATTTTTATGTCAAGCAATTAATATAATTAGAGAATAATTAAATACGTGCGTAATCCATGCGGTGTTTCATTGTGAAAAATCGGTTCGGGGTCGTGGACATTCCATGAGGGTTATTTTAGAGGATTAAACAGTTTCGGGGCTTTTGTCCCGGGCCGGACCGTAATGAACGAATTTTATACGGGCAGACTCAGAATGGCCCGGGTTCCGCCGCTGTCACGGTTCTGCAGAATAATATCACCCGAATGGAGGGATGCCACCTGACGGACGAAATTCAGCCCCAGGCCGGTGCTCTTTTTCCCCGTTTCCGGCCTTTGCAGGGAATAGAATTTATCAAAAACCTTATCAAGGGCGTAATCGGGGATGCCGGGGCCGTGATCTTCAATGATAATGTTTATGCTTTTGTTTTCCAAATGACCGGCGATGCGGATATCATCGTTTTGTGCGCTGAAGTCAATCGCGTTTTGCACGAGGTTGGCCAGGGCTTCATGCAGTAAGAATTTATCACCTGAAATGGTAATTTCTGCAGGTATTTCACAATGAATGGCTATTCCTCTGCGTTTCAGCAGTGGCTGTTTACTTTCCAGGACTTCGGACATGATGGACTGCAGATTTAATTTTTCGTTTGCCGAAAGCATTTTGAGATTTTCCAGGGCCGACAAAGCCAGCAGCCGTTCAACGATATCATTGATTCTGCCGGCTTCATTGCGGATGTTGGCCAAAAATTTGGACTGTTGTTCGGGCGGCATTTTTTCCTCCAGAAGCTCCGCCGCGGCTACAATGGCAGACACGGGACTTTTTACCTCATGTGTGAGCGTCTGGATGTACTGTTCTACGTATTTTTTACCCTCAAGGGTGGTTTTCATTTTTTCAAACGCTTTTCCCATTTCACCGATCTCGGTGGCGTCAAGTTTGGGGATGTTGACGTTCTTTCCCTCTCCGATGTCATTGGCGTAGCGCGTTAGGCGTTTGATCGGTAGCGTGATCCACCAGGAGGCAAGCAGGCTTAAAATGATCGCGGCCAGCATGGAGACGGAGACCACCTTGTAGAATTCGGGTTTGAACTTCGAAATAAAGTTGTTGATATTGGTTGTCGGTTTGGCAACCGTCAAGACTCCCGCGATGTTGCCGCGGACATAGATAGGCGCGCCGACATAAAGGACGGATGATTTCGGATCCTCGATGCTTATCCTTGTGGAACGCGCGCCGTATGCCCCTTCCAGCGTCAGACGGACATCCCGCCATTTTGTGAAATCGGCGCCGATATTATCCCTGTTTTGAGCGTCAAAAATTACCTTGCCGTTTTTATCGGTAATGTAGATATTCATGTCCACATTTGTTTTGTCAAATTCATAAATTCTGGCAGACAAACGCCGGCGATAAACGTCGTCAAATACCTGATACAACCGTTCTGTGCTGAATTGCTTTTCTTCCAGATCTCTGCCCACCATCGTTGCCAGAATATTGGCCTGATCCACAAGAGGGTCTTCCACCCCCTCCAGGTAGCGGAAGCGGACTTTATCTTTCATCCAGTTTGCAGAATAATAAAAGCAGGCCGCGAAAATAATCAGGTAACAGACAAAAATGCGGATGCCGATTTTCATAAATTTTCTTTCAGAGAATATCCGGCGCCCCGATGAGTGATGATCGGTTCAATGTCCGGTTCAATCGACTTCAATTTCGCCCGCAGATTTTTGACATGTGCATCCACGGTCCTGTCCATGCTGGCCTCCGGGACGTCCCAGGCGAGGTCCATTAAGTGACTGCGGGAATAAACATGTCCGGGCCTCCTGATAAAAGTGGTCAGAATCCGGTATTCGTAATTGGATAGATCCAGCGGTTTGCCAAAATAGGTTATTTGCCGTTTCGATTCATTGACCTGGAAAGCGCGGGAACCTGATTCAG
>Ga0105104_10000428_pt1 | contig 32247 bp, 32 predicted proteins | sample PPLLaktember2015_3_FD_87034 | JGI IMG/M metagenome (GOLD analysis project Ga0105104, IMG submission 87034) | Freshwater sediment microbial communities from Prairie Pothole Lake near Jamestown, North Dakota, USA - PPLs Lake P7 Core (6) Depth... | ecosystem: Environmental > Aquatic > Freshwater >... | reverse complement strand
GTCATCGCCCACCGTTTATCTACAGTAGTGAATGCCGACTTGATCCTGGTCATGGATAAAGGACGGCTGGTGCAGCAGGGAACGCACCATTCTTTAATGGAAGAAGGCGGCATTTATAAAAACCTATATGAAAAAGAATTTTTAAAGGAGGACCTATGCAACTAAAAATATTCTTCATTGTTCTTTGTATGACTTTTGTTCTGTTCAACTTGTGGCTGTTGTCGGAAGAAAAAAATTTGAAAACTAAGAAAGATTGTATTACCTATCTCATGAATTCTCGCGAGAATAGTTTGACCATCCTGGAAAACCGGGACCACCCCACTGGAAAAGGAGATACTCAATTAACCCGGATCATTTTCGATTCCCTGGATTTAACCAGCCTCATTGAAAAGCTCATCGGCAAAAAAACAATCACTTTTGCAACGGGGAAACTACTTATTTTTGACGGGCAGCAAGTGGTATGGTCAGGAAAAGACAACCTGTGGGCTTGCTCGGCGGGAATAATCTTTATACCGGGAAAAACCGGTATCTCTATTATACATGGCACGAATATTCGGTACTATGAAAAACCCAAAATCATTTCAGCAGCGGTTCAAAAGTATTTTCTTTATAACCCAGATACCGGTACTCAAACGGAGATATCCGACCAAAAACAAATCTCTTTGGAAGTAAATTAATAAAGTTATTAGGAGAATGATCATGAAAAATCTAAAAAAATTCAAATACAACGGTAATGTAATAGTGTTTTACCTGGTTGTAATATGCTTGACCCTTTTTTCTTTTGCCTGGGCCGACGAAACTGTCGATTTGTCCGAGAATTTATTAAAAACAAGTGATCCGGCTACTTTCCATAATTTTGGCAATAATGGCTTTGCCATTTTCGACGAAGGGGACCAAAAATTGAAATTTTTTAACTGGAGCTTTAAATTGATTAATAGCTTCCCCATTTCCAGGGGAGAAGGTCCCGGCCAAATCATGCAAACTGTTCTGTCTGCGGAGGTAATTAACGATAAAATCTACCTCATCGGTTTAATGGAAAACAAAATCAAAGTCTTCGATAAGAAGGGGACATTTTTAAATTCCTTCAACCTCGATATGCTCCCAAAAAAGATGGTTATCCAGGATAATCAACTGTTATTATTCAGTATGCGCTTAAATGCCGGCGAAGATTCCTTTCTGCTGGGTAAAGTGATTAACCCCGTTAATGGTACGGTGATTAAAAATATAACATTAACAGGGAAATTAGTCTCAGAAAAATTATTTGATGGAAATCCTGCCATGATAGGATTATCCAGTTTATTCGATGTTGCCGAGAATAAGAAAATATATATCCTGGTTAGCGCTGCCAGTACGTTGTGCGAAATTGCCGAAAACGGTAGTTTGTTGCAAAAAGTGAAATTACCCTATAAGGAACGGAAGGATATTCGCACAGTCGAACGAAATGGCGAAACCAAGACCGTCCTTTCAATCCTTGATTGGTATATCGATATGAAGGTCATAAAAAATACTGTTTATGCTTGCTTCCTGAAAGAAGCGGGTAAGGATTCGAAAACCGGGCAGAGTATTTTCGACACCCATGTCTTAAAAATTAAGAATTTTAACGATGGCAAACACAGTGAAAAGGTATTTGCCAACGGTAGTTATGTCATAATCGGAGAAAACAAGGGAAAGATTTATTTATTCGATACCTATGAATACAAGGTTGTTGCTTCTCCGTTAAGCGAGTGGCGATAAATACGATATCTGCTGTAGAGACGTTGCGCGCTGCATCGCACGCGCGCAACGTTTAATTATTTATCACGCGCTTTTTGATTTTTAAGGTTGCTTGGCAACCGTTTCTTTACTGGTGGCCACTGGAAACCGGTAACTGGCAACTTAAACGGAGTCAGACCATTCCAGGAACATCGCACGATATCCCGGTTCTACAATAAAACCCCACGTTTGGGGACGTAGTGCGGTTAATCTTTTGATTCCTGGATTTTGGCGGATTTCCTATCCCTATCCAGCAGGAGTTGTTGTTCGAGGTTTGTAAATCTCTGGGCTGCAGAAGAGCCTTCGATAGCTTTGACTGCGATATCCTGGACTTTGGAGTAGGATTTTTCAAGTCGGGCCGACATTTCTTCGATTTGTTTGTTTTGTTGGACCATGATTTGTTCCAGGGATTCGATTTTGGTGTTCAAAACTTTCAAATCTCCTTCATAGCCTTTTTTCAATAATTCTTCGTTTTTCCGGGCTTCGAGGGTTAGTCTTTCAGTGATATCTTTAATGGTTTTGTTGACTGTGGAATCTAATTGGTCCGGGAATTGATCCACTTGTTTTTGAAGGGCATCGATGCATTTTTCGCGTTCTTTGAGTCTTTCTTCGCGTTCCAGGAGTTTCTTCTCCATTTCAGTGACTTTCGTTTCAAAGGTATTTTTTGCGAGGGCCAGTTCTTTTTCTAATTTTTCTTTTTGATCTATGAAGGCGTTTTTGCTTAATTGTTGTTCGCGTTTAAAATTATATTCGAATTCTTCTTTGAGTCTTTCCCTGGCTTTCTTTTCTTCGGAGTCACGTTCTTTTAAAGCGGCTTCGTGGTCTTTTTTTTCTTTTTCCCAATCTGATTTTTTCTCTTGTATTTCGGATTCCAGGTGGTCCCTTTTATCGGTCATTTCTGCATCGAACTCTTGTTTTTTTTGTTTTTGGGTTTCGATTAAAGCAGCAAGAGCAAAGGAGGAAGCTTCGATATCGTAGATTTCTTTTAGTTCTTTTTTCTTCCATTCGATACTTTCCTTGAGTTTCAAGTAATTAACTGTTTCTTCTTCCATTTTTTCGGCCAGTTGCGACATCATTTTGTTGATATCGGTTTTCAGTTCGTTAATTTTTGTCACGATTTTTTCAGTTGAGAGAGTATCTGCGGCTTTGATTATTTCGGCTTTATGTATCTCTTCTTTCTTCTTTTCGGGTTTTAATTCGGTTTCAGCTTTTTCAGCCAGTTTTTTCTTCATTTCGTAAAAGGCGTCCAGCATTTCTTTTTTGGTATTGGTCATGGAAAGTTCTTGGACTTCTAATAATGTATCAGGCATTATGCCCTCCTATGTTTAAATATTTAATATTAATTGAAATATAGTAACATAATGTGAAAAATTTGTCCATTGAGTGCTCTCAAATTCCAGCAGTTCTCATTCTCATTTTGGCATCGCGGGGGCTGTAGTCGGTATCCCCTTCCACTTCACTTCTCGGTGTGCTCCGTGTGCTCCGTGAGACAAAAAAAGGGGACAGTCAACTCAGGCCTATGGATTGGTTGATGTTTGAGAACGGTCCTCTTCAATTCAAAGAAAAGGCTGGCATTAATTCCCTGGAGTCTCCCGGGGGAAAAGAAAGTAATTTGGTTTTGGAGTTGGAGTCGGTGCTTCCCGATGTAAACGATTTTTTGTTGGCGATGGTAAGGGAGCCCTTGTTCCGGCACAAAGTCATGCTTCAATATTATGAATACCGTAATTCGAAAGAAAAGGAGCCTGGAGTTTCTTAGGTTATCTAGCAAAAGTTTTGCGGGGTCCGGGGGCGGTTTTACAAAAGAGCCCCTGGTATAGAAAACAATTTAAGAAACGATTATTTCTTCTTAGACTTCGAAGAACCTTTCTTGAAAACCGCCGGTTCGACCGTAGGGTATGTGGGGTTTGCCGGGTCTGTTTCTTCTGGGGGTTTCGGTAAGTATCAGTATCAGTCGGCTATCACGTTTTCAACCGGGGCAGAAGGGCAATAGGAAAGAATGGCGGAATCGACTTTACCCAGGTAATTCCCATTGGCATAGCGGTACCCATTATTATAAAGATATAAAGCCCGTTTCAAATTTCCACCCGTAACGTCATAGTAACCTTTCAAAATACTCAAACCTATCTGGATATTATACGGGATATCGAAAATTCGAGACGTATCGATTTTCAAATGGTCACGCCATACGCCTAAATTAACTTGCATCAAACCATATGCCCCTCGATATGAAACCGCATTGGGATTGAAATCGCTTTCGACTTTCACGACGCCCAATACCACATCCGGGCGAAATCCATATTCGCGGCTTTTTTGATAAATAACATCGAGGATGGAAGAAAAAATCGGGTAACGCCTTGAAATCGCTTTGGTTTTAAATTCCATATAATCGTATAGGGCTATTTTTTGCTTGTTCTCGTCGATTTTATAATTTAATTTTAGGAGTTGGTTGGACAAAACCGCTATGGTTCGTTGTTTTTGTACATAGGTATGGTTCCACCGGTTTATAGAAATGATCAAACCGGTTACTCCGATCAAAAATAGACCGGCTAATAAAAAAGAAAAAATTTTAAGATTTCTTCGTATCATGATGCTCACCAGCTTTTTAAATATAGCCTAACGGTATAAGATTATAATATCGGCATCCGATGAAGATTTCTTGAATCTTCGAAAGGATGAATGATGATCGATGAATGATGAATTGGAAGAAGAGCCCACGAATGACACGAATTTTAAGGTAGAGACGCAAGATTTTGCATCTCTACAACTGGATGATTTGGGAAAACCGGGAAACGGGACACGGAGAACGGAAAACGATTTTTACGTCAGACCATACCGGGAAAGCCGCACGATATACCGGTTCTACAATAAATCCCCCACGTAGTGGGGAGGAATATACTTGAAATTCTGCTGCAATAAAGACTTCTCCTCTTCGGTTCCGGGAACCGGTCGGTAAATATCGGGGTGAAGGGTCATAATGGCTTTCCGCTTCACGAAATCTTTGGGACTGGAAAGATACCCGCGCGACGACATACTGTGCCGGTAAAAAAATAAAGGTTCCGGGATATGCTTGAACCTCATCCCCCTTTTAGCCATCCGAATCCAGAGCTCCCAATCTTCATACCCGGGTAATTTTTCATCATACCCACCGATGGCGGTAAAAGACTCTTTCTTGATCAGCGCCGTCACATTAACCTGGTTTTGCATATAAATCCGAGGCACCGATAATTCATCTCTCACCCACAATTCATTCCGGTAACCGAAAGCAATGGTCTCGGTAAACACCACATCCAGCAAGGAGTCTTTTTCAAATTCACGGAGGGTCTTTTCAACATAGAAAGGCGAGATCAGATCATCGGCATCCAGGGGAAGAATATAATCTCCCCTGCATTCCCATACGGCGATATTCCGATGGGGACCCGGATCATGGGTCTCAGATTCCAAGACCTTCGCATTTAAACCCGGGAAACCCCGGAGGTTTTCATTCAAACGCAAACGGGAGGTTTTTTCCGAATGATTATCCACGATAATGACTTCCAACCTCGTATAAGTCTGCGCTTCAACGGACCCGAGCGTCTCGGTTACGGTGGCCTCGTTGTTAAAATAAGGAATAATAATGGATACCAGTGCCTTTGGATTTTTTACCGTCGAGAGTGCTGCGGGTTTTAATTGGACAATATGCCGTGCCAAGCGGTTGGATTCGCCGATGAAAGATAATGCCCACCGAGAAACGGCGAGACTGGGTCCTGTTTGATCGATGAATTCCAGTTGAAGGGCGAGAGCCCATAAAAGAGATTCCAGCTTGCGTTTGACCTCGCCTTCATTTTCCTGCAAGAGGGGAAGAAGAGCATCCACCTGCTCTATGGTGCTTCTCATTTTATCGCGGAATCGGTCTATGTCCATATTTTGAAGCATATGGCGGTAAAAGCGGCGCAAAACCAGGTGCTGTTCAAATAGAGTGCGGTAACGGTCGGACCATTCTTTATTGGTAAAATCCGGGGATTTGTAGTAAATACCAAGATAAATGGGGATCAATTTAAATTGAAAGAAGGGAGAAAGCCTGAGCCAGAAATCGTAATCGCCGGAAACTTCGAGGTTTTCATCGAAATAGAAATGGTAAAGATGGTGAAGAGAAGAACGCCACATCGGTTGAGGACCGATGAAGCAATATTCCAGGAGGGTTCCCGGATCGAATTCCGGCCAATCGAAATGGCCCGTGATTTCGACGGTTTCGAACGTGGAACCGGGTTTATCTGTGATGATTTGCCTGGGGTAAACGACATCGATATCCGGGTGTCGGTCCAGGTATCCCGCCAGGATTTCAAAGGCATCTTTCCGGTGGCGGTCGTCCGTATTGGCGTTGGTGATGTATTTCCCACGGGCGATCTTTACTCCCCTATTCCAGGCTTTATAAATCGTTTCTCTCTCTTCCGTCCGAATGTATACGATATTATTGTAAGTTTGTTGAAATTCTTTGACGATAGCCCCTTCGTTTTGCGGCGACCCGCTGTCTACAACGATAATTTCCAAACGATCCCCGATGGTTTGGTTTACCAGGTCCAGCAAGCAGCCGCGGATATGGGCTTCGGATTTGTAAGCCGAAATGACGGCGGTTACGAGAAAAGGGTATTCGCGGCGATCCTCCGTGGGAGAAATCCTGATTGCAGGTTTTGTGGATCCCGGTTCTTCTTTTTTAAAAGGAAAACCTGTGGTTTCATCGGTTGAGTGAATGATAGGATTTATACTTTCTTTCAACTTCGACCATTGATCCCGGTATAATCGAGAACGGTTCAAATAATGCAAAGCTTTGATATGGTTGGGGTTTATGGCGATGCATTGTTCGAGAAAGTCCCGTGCTCTTTCATTTTCATTCGTTTCAAGGGCCAGTTCTCCCAGTTTGAAGCATACGGCGGCGGTGTAATGGGGAGGGATTTTGTCCCGGTTATTATAGAGAAAATTCCAGGTTTCCACCGCTCCCGGAGTGTCGTTTCCCTCGCGTTTCAGTTTGGAAGCCGTGTCGTAGAGGTCTTTGAAAGTGACGGTGCGGGGAAAATTTTCTAAGAGAGTTTTTATTTCTATTTTTTTGTCTGTCATGGGTATTTATCGATGTTTTTTTACCGGTTAAGGATGGCGCTTCAAAGCGATGGTTTTGCCTTTACTGTTCGGAAGAAATCGATGATGTGGTGTTTTTTTTATTCATTAGTTCCTGGATTTTATTTTCCGGTAACTGGGTTGCAAAAGCTATTTGTTCTATAGGAATATTTTCTTCTATCATTCGTTTGGCAATGGTTAGTTGTGCTTCTTCCCAGCCTTCTTTTTTGCCTTCTATTTTGCCTTCTTTTTTGCCTTCTTTTTTGCCTTCTCTTATTCCTACTCTTTTGCCTCTTCGCATTGCTAATCTTTCAAAACTGGTGACATATTCCATTTTATTTACCCGTGAAAGGTTGCTGTTATCCTTATTTTTTCAATGCATTAGACTTTGTATTTTATTTTCCGGTAGCTGGGTGAACTTGGCAATTTTTTCTAAGGGTTGATTATCTTCTATCAATCGTTTGGCAATGGCTAATTGCGCCTTTTCCCAACCGTTTTTTTCGCCTTCTATTTCGCCTTCTTTTTTGCCTTCTATTTTGCCTTCTTTTTTGCCTTCTCTTATTCCTACTCTTTTGCCTCTTCGCATTGCTAATCTTTCAAAACTGGTGACATATTCCATTTTATTTACCTCCTCATAAGCGATGACTTCATTGGATAACTTTTGCTCGTATTTGTCCGGTAACCGGATGATCCAATCGATAAACATTAATAGGATACGGATCCATTCTTTCGTATATCCCTTCCGGTAACATTCCCGGATCAACTCTTTTTTCGCTTCGTACTTATGATCATCATCGCTTTTTTTTAACTCCAGGCTCTTTAAATGTGCTTTTACCACCATAGCCATAGGGTTTTCCGATGTTTCCAATTCTTTCCGTTTCTTCTCATCGATCTGCCATTCGACAAGCTTTACCAACGGAATTTTGAACAGGTGTTCAAAATCCCACAGGTTCACGTCGAATTTATTCGGGCAGTAATCGGGGTCTTCATCCGTCAAAACAGCCATGCTGATGACTTCGATATCTTTTTTCCCCCAGAAAAAATCAAAAATTCGATAATTGCACACAAATACGCGCTTAATAAAATTGGGGTCTTTTTTCCCCTGTACTTCGATATGGACAAAGATTCCAATGCATGCGGGGTCCCCGGTTTTTAATCGAACCTGGACCAGTTGGTCGGCAATGCGGGTCCCGGGTTTCCCCTTTGCTGTGATCTGTTGAAGTTCTTTATCGAGAAACACACAGGGTTTAGAAAAATCAATGTCGTCATGGGCTTTTTTGAAAAAGAATTCGAGGAATTCCTTAAATAAATTCTTGATTACTACCTTCCAGGCAGAGTCGTACTTTTTTCTCAACGACTTTACTTGCGGCTTTGATTTTTTTCTACGTTTTTGTTGTTTCATCGCTATATAATATTATAAGAAAATGACGAATATTTCAATCCCATTTCACGAGTTTTTAAGAATATTGATTGTTTCTTTTTCCTCTCTGCGAACTCTGTGACCTCTGTGGCTAAATTAATTTCATTTCAGCAGCTTTCCGGTGATTCGGATCTATTTCCAAACACCGGGAAAAACACTCGACGCTTTTCTCTTTTTCGCCTTTAAACCGATAGATTTCACCGAGATGAAACCACGCACCGGCTTTCATACTGCTATCGCTATTTCTACGCAATACTTTTCGAAACATGAGAACGGCATTCTTGTAATCGTTAAGCTGCTTATAAAGGGAAGCAAGACGATAAAAATCCAAAGAGGTTTTTTTGGGTTTCTTTGCGAGAAACCGGCAGGTTTGAACACGTGCATTTTGGAAAGCCTTCTGCAATTCGCTGCGTCTATCCTGTATAAAGAGATCGAAACAGGGTTGAAGGAGGCGGTCATATATGGTAATATGAGCAGATTCGGGGCCTTCGTTCAATGCAAGGTAAAAAAAGTCCCGCGCGTCTTCGAGCCGGGACTGACGGAGGACGTATTCAGCCATGAATACAAAATCATACGCAGTGAGAGGAACCAATTCATCGAAATACGCTTTTAACCGGCCAGGCTCCACGGAGAACCGGGAAACATCGAATAACTTCGTTAAATAAGTTTTGAGGAGTTCTTTTTTCTCGCGGCTGAGTAAAAGAGGATTATGGATGATGGATTCGATGGACGCAATGGCATTAGAGGAGTTCACATGTTCAAAAAGCGACAGGGTAGAAATACGATCGAGCCGGGGGAATAACTCCGAAACGGACGAAGGAAGGTTTTGAAGAGCGGCGGAGTTCTTTATCGTTTGATAATATTCCACTATTGAAGGATAAAATTGCTCGATAAGACGGTTTGAAAAGGAGTGGAAATCGATTTGAGAATGTAGAGAAGATGAGACAGGGGGAGTGCGGGTTTCGATTATACGATCAACCAGGGAATTCCATGCTTGTTTCGACCGGGTAAATGAAAGTTGTTCCCAGGGAAATTGGGTAACAACCGGTCGACCGTCTAAAATCCCGGCGATTTTTCCCGCTAATTCGCCCGGTTCATTGGTTTCCAATACCTGGAGAGTGCCAAGATGCCGGGTTTCTTCGACAATAGAAGAGATGATAAGGGGCTTTTTGATGTAAAGGGTTTCCAATGCGACGCGGGGGAGCCCTTCGGAAAATGAAGGAATCACCACCGCCGCGGAATGGAAAATATATCGAACAACCTCGGTATGATCCAATTCATCCAGGAATAAAATACCGGGGTCGAACGACGCACCGTCCACATCTCTGCCGATTATCACCAACTTGAGGTCGGTGTGTTTCTCTTTTAAAAGTTTAAACGCTTTGGCGAGTTGATAAAAACCTTTAATAGGATCTGTGGAACCGACAAAGAGAAGGTATTTCCCTGGGATAGGAGGTTCCTGGTTTTCGATTTTTTTTAAAAGAGAAGAGCGGGGAGGTTTGAAAAGCAGGGGAATATGGATTAATTGCGAAGGAGGAAACTGCTGTTGGCGGAGCATATTCCCGATATTCTGCGATAGATAAACAATTCCTGCGAGCTGGGGAAACGATGGAACAGGGAAAAGGTCGGTTTTGTATAGAAAAAGTTTAGCATTGCCTATATTGGAGAACACTTCGGGGTAATACTCGCGGTACGGGATGATGACGCTGTGGAAAATAATAATATCGGGTTGAAACGCGGCGATGGTTTCGCGGATGATCCGGGTGTTCCACAGGGTGATAAATAGAGGGTCTGAGTATTGCCCGTATTTGAGGAGGTTGAGATGTTTTATTTTTTCGCTGTAGGATCGAAATAGGTCGGGAGTTCCTTTCCAATTGCTGAGGATAAGAATTTCCGAGACGTTTTTATTGGAAGCCAAAATGTGGCTTAAATAATGAAAGGCCAGTGCTGCTCCGCCTTTTTGCGGGTAATAGATGGGGGTTAGAAGTAATATTTTCACCCCGCTACGTGGGGGGGTTATTGTAGAACCTTTATATTGTGACATGTTCGGGGGAGTGTCAGACTCCGTAGGTATTTGGCATTCTTTCATTTTCTTGACTGTCCCCTTTTTTCCACTACGTGGAATTTTATTGTCGTTCGTCATTGGTTATTGGCCGTCGATTATTGGGAAAGGAAGGAATGAATATATGCAGGGCCAGGCATGCCTGGCCCGTACACCTAAATGGCTAAATGTTTTTTCTTGCCTGTCCCCTTTTTTTCAACTTCTATATCTCTGTTCCCTGACATGCTCGACTTCATCTTTTATTTCATCATATGATAACGGAACATTGTTCAATCGACGCATCAATTTATTTAACCGAACACGAAACATATCCGTTTCAAGTTCTCTCAAAAGTCTTATTTTTTCTTCTTGAGAAAATGTGATGAATATTTTTTTAACATCTTCGACAGAGAATTGAGGTTGCATTTTTTTCCTCCCCCCACACGTGGGGTTTTATTATGGCGACAAGCGCCATCCGGCGGCTTCCTTATCGGTCAGCCGCTACCATTAATCAAAAGCTTTTGGAAATCCAAAAACCTTTTCCCGAAAAGGTTTTTGGTCGCCGAAGGCATCCGATATCTTTTCCGCTGCTTTCCGGTGATGGGGATTTATTTCCAAACACCGGGACCAATACTCCCGGCTCTTCTCTTTCTCGCCTTTGCTCCAATGCAAATCACCCAGATGGAAACAAGCCCCAGCTCCGAGGTTCGAATCTTCGGTTTGAGATAAAACATCCAAGAAGTATGCTTCCGATTCGGTTAAACGGCCAAGACGTTTTAACAAAGAACCCAAACGATATCGAGTTTTGGCTTTGGTTTCAAGGGGCACATCGTTATTTAAAACCAGCGCTTTCAATAGTTCTTCAGCCGGTGAATCATCGCCCCGGTTTTCCAACAGCGACGCTTTTTCCATTATATATTCCCAACGGTTTTGACGACTGGATGAAACCGTATTTAATTCGACACAAGGATTAAAGAAATCGGTTTCAAGGTCAACGCTGAGAACAGGCGGCTCTTCAATGTTAAACGTCACATCTTGCTTCAACCATTCGTCGAGCACCAGCAAAAGCCATATTTTACCGGCGGCCCGGCTTTCTACGGTTCGCTTGATCTCATTGGGGTCGAAAAAATCCCTTAACCGTGTTCCTGGGCTTAATAAACGTTGGTGAAGAAAAAGGCTGAGCTTTCCTTCTTCATTGAACCAATCCCGGATGGGATAAGCAAAACCTTTTTTAGGGCGATGGATGAAATCCTGGGAGTAATACCGGCCCAGGACTTTTTTAGGAATTTGTTTGATCGACCATGAACCGGTTTCGTCCTGCGTGATTGTGATGTTCTCCGGCATTGTCAAGGCAAATTGGGCCACTTCGATATCCACGAGAGGCGTGCGGGTTTCCAGTCCGTGGATCATGGCGGCAATATCCACCTTCGTAAGAATATCGAAAGGCAAATAAGTCTTGATATCCATGTATTGCACTTTATGTACTGGACTCAGCGCCGGGGTTTCCCCGTATAGCGTTTCGAATAACGGGAGAGATTGAAAAGCAAGAGGTTTGAAGGGTTCTTTCCACAATGTTTTACGGGAGATAAAATCGTAATATTGAATGAAGCTCAGCCAATTGCCGAGGGTGATTTGCCGGGAACCTGTGCCGGCAAAATGAATCCATTGGCGATACGATTCGTAACCGGCGAAAAATTCATCGCCTCCGTCGCCGCTTAACACCATAGGAACATATTCACGGGCGAATTGGGAAACAAAGTACGTGGGTATGGCGGAACTGTCCCCAAAAGGCTCGCCGTAGTGTTTGACCAGTAACGGCAGGATTTCGAGCGTATCCGGTTTGACGATTTTTTCATGGTGCTCCGTCTGCCAGCGGTTAACGACAACGCGGGCGTAAGGCAACTCGTTAAATGCTTCTTCTTCAAAACCGATACTGAAGGTCTTTACAGGTTGATCCATGACCCGGCTCATGTATGCAACGACAGCGGAAGAATCGATCCCACCGGACAAAAAAGCCCCGAACGGCACATCGGATACAAGGTGCGCTTTTACAGATTCTTTAACGACATGTTCCCACTCTTCCACCCATTGATCTTCGGTTTTGGTGTAATCGGGATCAAACGTAGGATTCCAATAGGAACAAGGTCGAGGAATAGAAAGATACGGTGCGTCGTGTTCCAACGGGATGAACAGGTAGGACGCAGGCGGAAGTTTTTTGACTTGTTTATAAATGGAGTGAGGGGCGGGTATATATTGAAGCCACAAATAATAATCCAGGGCATTTAAATCGATGGAGAAATCGATGCGGGGAATGGATTTGAAAGCCTGGATTTCGGAAGCAAAAGCGAACCATTGGGGGTTTTCGAGGTAATAGAGGGGTTTGATCCCGAAATGGTCCCGGGCGAGGAATAGATGTTTCGATCTCAAATCGACGATGCCGAAAGCAAACATGCCGCGAAACCGGGTGACGCATTTTTCTCCCCACTCTTCATAAGCATGGATCACGACTTCGGTATCGGAACGAGTGCGAAACACATGGCCGGCGGTTTCCAGTTGGGAGCGCAGTTCTTTATAATTGTAGATTTCGCCGTTAAAGGTGATCCAGCATTGGCCGTCTTCGTTGGACATCGGTTGGTCGCCGGTTTGAAGGTCGATGATGGAGAGCCGGCGGTGACCCAGGGCAATATGGTAGAAGAGTTTAATTCCTTCGGCGTCCGGACCCCGATGGGAGAGCCTGCGTGTCATGGACTCTATTACAGCCCGGTCTATGGCTTTCTTTTGTTTATCGATTATTCCCGCGATCCCGCACATGGACTCTCCCGAAGTTTGGCGGTATGATTTAACATATCGTTGTCATTTGACATGACCCGGTTTTCATCTTTAAATACACAATTTTAATATTAAAACCCCGGTTTTTAATCTTTAAATACCCAATTTTAATCTTTAAATTCCCGATTTTAATCTTTAAATTCCCGATTTTAATCTTTAAATCTTCCGTTTATAGATTAAAATGGCTCGTTTTAATCTTTAAATTCCCAATTTTAAGATTAAAATCCACTATTTTAAGATTAAAATCCACCGTTTCATAATTAAAATCGGCGGTTTTAAAAATTGGGGTGCTCGCCATCATTATTAAACATACGGTTCTCACCTAGAAATTCACCATTCATTCCTGTTAAACGCCGATATATCCTGCGGCTTTTTTATGATCGGGTATATATTCCAGGCACTTCTTAAAATAAACTCCAGCCGCTTTTGGTTCTCCTTCATTTAAAGCGATTTCACCGAGATGAAAGAAAACACCGCCTTTTAACTTATTATCGAGTGTTAAACCGGCTAAATCGATGTCGATGATACGTTGAAAAAGTCGGCGGGATTCATGGAAATTCCCTTTTTGTTTGTAAAATGAAGCCGCACGGTAGAGGTGTTGGGGCGAAGGATTTTCCAACGATTCGACAATATGGATATACCGGGTAAAAAGAGAAGAAGCTTCGATGGGATTTTGTTTCTCCAGGATAGAACCGAGGTTAAAATATATCTCGGCTTCGAGAAGGGGAGATATCGAAGGAGTTTGAAGGGCTTTGTTAAACCAAAATAGTGCATGATCATTATCCCAACGCTGCTTGCAATTCAATCCAAGGGAAAAACAGGCCTGGGCATCCATCGGGATTGGGGTATGAAGCGAAGGATCATCGATGAGCCGGGATTTTAAAACGCATTGGAACATGTGTTCATATTTTTTAACTTGCTGTTCCCATGACCAACCGTTCTCAATGGAAAGCCGCGCATTGCGGGACATGGTTTCCCAGTCGGAGGCTTTCATTTTTTCAATGGCTCCCGCGATGGCGGTCGCGCTGCGTTCTACGAGGAAACCGTTGTAACCGTCTTCAATGATTTCCGGCATGTTTCCCACCCGCGTGGAAATAATAGGTAACCCGCAGGCCAATGCCTCCAAAGCGGGATTCGGGGTGGCTTCGAATTCGGAAGCGCATATATAAACAGAAGACAAGAAATAGAATTCATCCCTGATTTTTTCCTGGGAGAGCAGCTCTTCTTTTTGTAAAGCGTTTCGGTCCAGGAATAAAAGAGGTGTGCGGGTTTCGTCGCAGGCGGATTTAACCAGGTCAAGGCCTTTGTTTCCGACAGAGGAGGAGTTTCCCACCCAGCAAGCGGTAAATTCACGGTTATTGCGGGGAGAAGGGCGGAAGAAGTGAATATCTACTCCATTCTGGCAGCAGAAGAGGTTTTCTCTATGGCCTGCCTGTTGGAACATGGACAGGCTGTTGACAAAACCGGCGCGGCATTTGTTTTGATCGAGGAGTTCGAGGAGTTTGGGTAGATATAAAGGGAAGGTGCAGCCTGCGATGATTTTATAGGAAGGAACAAAAGGGATGAATTTGAGAACATCTGCGCTAAAAACCATGACGAAATCGTACGAATCGGGATTGAAACATTCTCCCATAGGGATGAGGTGGATTTGGAAGCGAGGGGATATAGTGGTTTTGATTTGATGGATTTTATGCCACCAGGCCCAGCCTTCGACGTCGTACAAAGCAGCAACCGCGCACAGTGGTGTTTTATTGCGGTGCCGGTTTATGGTGCGAAATTTCGTGGAATGGTTTGACTCCGTTGACATTTTTGACTGTTTTTTTTTAAAGATTGAGGTTCTTTTTCAAAATGTGTGGGTAAAGGTTTGGTTAAAAGGAAGGGAAAAACCTATTTTTATCGATGTATTACCGTTCGACGAAAATTTCATGAGGAACCAGGACTTTTTCTCGCAATAATTCTATCTCTTCGAAGGGTAATTCGGTTATTTCGGAGATCATTTGGTTATCCATTCCTTTGAGGATACATTTTAAAGCAACTTTACGGCTGCGATTCTCATCACCGATTTCGATACCTCGTTGTTCTCCTTCCTGTTTTAACATTTCAAAAATAGTTTGCGAGGCTTTTTTCATCATCAATTACCGTTCGACGAAAATTTCATGGGGAACCAGGACTTTTTCTCGCAATAATTCTATCTCTTCGAGAGGCAATTCGGTTATTTCGAAGATCATTTGGTTATCCATTCCTTTGAGGATACATTTTAAAGCAACTTTACGGCTGCGATTCTCATCACCGATTTCGATACCTCGTTGTTCACCGATTTCGAAGCCTTCCTGTTTTAACATTTCAAAAATAGTTTGCGACATTTTTCCTCCTTCTCTAAATACTTTTTCGACCGATTCCTTGAGCTCTACCGGTTTCACATTTTTGAGATTTTTTTTGCCTGTCCCCTTTTTCAAATCATCATTCATCATTCCGATGTAGACTCTAAGAGTTTGAGAGAATTACTTTTTGAATGGAATGCCCAAATCCTTGCAGATTTTTTCAGCAAGGAAATCATTGATTTCAGAATGTCTTGGCACTGAAGATCGTTTATTTAAAGCTGAATTCAACCACCATGAATGCCTACTGCCCTCCCGCAGAAGTTTGCATCCATTCCTGGCCAAATGTGCCAAAAGTTCTTTTCTCTTCATATTTGCAGGGATTCTTCATAATAATTGGATTGAGCATATGCAATAGCCTCATTGCGATTAAATTCAAGAGCCTCTTTAAGTGTAAGACGAAGAGTATCTATCAATCTTTCCCGTGTGTGTTCCTGGCAATTTACACCTGGAATTTCTTCAATCCACCCGATCCACCAATCGCCATCACATTTCAGTACCGCTGTATATGTATTTTGCATTTCATCTCCTTATTTCATTACCCTATCCGTTGTATTTTCTACTATCGTGTAATTCCCATCCTTCGGTTTCGGGTTTCAGAATATCGTCATGGTATTTTACTTTCCCGCGAACATCCGCAAAAGCATCCTCTACACGCTTTTTCTTTTGGATAGGAATAATTTTTACGATAGGAATATTTTTATTTGTTACGATCACTTCTTCACCGGTTTTTACAACGCGGTTAAAGTACTCGTTCATTTTCGCTTTAAAGTCTCCTTGAGCTATTGTAATCATGGCGGGGCCTCTTACAAATTATTATATATCAAAGACAAAACCAAAGCAAATCCATTTTAAAATCAAAAAAAGTTTTTCGGGGTCCAGGGGCGGTTTTACAAAAAAGCCCCTGGTTACGAGATATCGCACTTACCTGCATGACGGCCCATACACTTCTCAATGAAACCGATATTCTCACGAGTCCATTGTATGGTCTTTTCCAAACCTTTATTTAAAGATACTTTCGCTTCAAAACCCAATTCACGTTTCGATTTCTCCGTACTGCCGAAACGCCTGCCGGAATGATCCCACGGACGACCGGGAACATTCTTAACGGGCGTGGGATTGCCGGTTTTATTATTTATAATTTCCGCCAACTCCCGGATCGACGTCTCGACGCCTGAAGCGATATTGTACACGTCACCGGGTTTTCCCCGCAGCGCACAGAGTATTAAACCGTTCACAATATCATCGACATATATGAAATCCCTGGTGGCAATCCCATTGTTTTCAAGCGGGAGCTCCCTGCCTTTAAGCGCTTTGTAAATGAAAGTGGGTGTGACATTGCGCCAGACTGTGGCATACGTCCCGCGCCATTGACCTGCTCCCAATACTTCACCGGGACCATACACGTTTTGAAACCGTGCCCGAACCGCTGGAAGACGATATTGAGTATGATAATACACAGAATAAAACTCGCCGATAATCTTGGAAATGGAATAAGGACTGTCTTGCTCCAATGAAATGGGATCATCTTCAGTAGTCGCCCGGACCTCATTGAAGGTCTTTTTAGCTACGGAACAACCGGCAGAAGAGTAAACGAGCTTCTTAAGGTTCTTAAAATCTTTAACCCGCTCCATCAACTTCAAAGTGGTTAACGTGTTGTTCTCATGATCGATGAGGGGATTACAAATCGAACTTTGATTGCCGTGATACGTAGCAAGATGAAATATATAATCGAGATCATCGTTGAGGCGGGATAAGATGGAAACATCGGTGATGGAGCCTTCGATAAAATCGACGCGGGAATCTGGGGGGAGGTTTTCATGCTCCGCCGATAAAAGATTGTCCACCACAATCACGGAAGCGGGATTCGTTTCAAGGACTTTCTTAACGAGATTGGAACCGACGAAACCGGCACCGCCGACAACGAGGATTCGCTTCTTCTCGAAATTAGAGGGGATTTCTCCTGTCATTTCTTTTCCTCTTGTTTCAAGTGGGTGAAAGTCTGGGAGATGCCGTACTTTTTATAATACTCGACCGCAGCTTTAACACCTATTTCAAGGGGAGTCGAGGTCTTCCAGTTAAAATCCGCGTTGGTTTTGGATGGATCGATTAAAATAGTATACACATCATCCTTCCCGCGGGCTTTGACTTCGACTTCCTTTTCCAATTTCATATCCAGGGCTTTAACCACAGCGTCGAATAATTCTTTAATAGAAAAATCGCTGCCGCTGGAGATATGATAAAACCCACGATGCCCCATACCCTGGAGCGCTTTCAACACAACTTCGACAAGATCATCGACGAAAATAAAATCGCGGCGTGTATCCATGACGAAACAGGGTTTGCTGGTGGTTAAACGATGGAAAAACGTGGGAAGCGGGCCGCTGAGGTTCCTGGGCCCATAAGCATTGGCCAAACGGAACGAAAGAAAATCCAAACCGCTGAGCTCGATGTACATTTCCCCGGCAGTCTTGCTGATTGCATAACTGCTGCCGCCGGAAAATCCACCGGAAAAGTACGGGTGTTTCAACGAAATAGGTTGTTCCAACGGGGTTAAACCATAGCATAAGGAAGTTTGAAAGTAAATGAAACGTTTGATGTTGAGTCTGCGTGCAGCGCGTACGAGGTTTATGGCCCCGGTCACATTGGTATCGGCATCTTCGATCCAGTTTTCCGGGTCTTTGTAAGACGCTGCGGCATGCACGACTTGTTCGGGTTTGAATTCATCGAAGAGGCGATCCACTAACGCAGTGTCGGCAATGGTTCCTTCGACAACTTCCAGGTTCTCATGGGGTGTGAGATTGTCGCGCCTCCCGGTCTGGTAATTATCGATCACTAAAACGCGATCTCCTTGAGCCAATAATCTATCGGCAAGATGAGAGCCGATAAACCCGGCCCCACCGGTAATTAATATTTTCATAATGACCTCCGTAAAACGTATTTATTTTTAACACCAGGAAACCCTTTCGAGAAAGGTTTTCCTGGACCCGCCAGGGGTGCAACCCCTTCCCAAAGCTTTTAATTATAAATCTTTAAACAAAAGTTTTTCGGGGTCCAGGGGCGGTTTTACAAAAAAGCCCCTGGGGTTTCTTTACACGCAGCGCGGTCATGAAAAGCTTGCTGCCAGAGTTCCAGGGAGAGAAGCCCCCAGATTTTCCGTCCGAATTTTCGTTCTTTATCCAGGCTTTCCACTACTTTTCGATTATCGATCAACCCCCGGTCCCGTGCTTTCTTCGAAGTAAAAATATCCATCACGAAATCTCGCGCGTCTCCTTTTACCCATTGATCGATGGGAGTGGGAAAACCCATTTTATCTTTTCGATCGAGGATGACACCGGGTACGAAAGGTTGGATGGATTGTTTGAAAATGTGCTTCATGGTCCCGTTTTTGAATTTGATATTGGAAGGGATGGTGGCAGCCAATTCGACGATGGAAAAATCCAACAACGGAACTCGCGATTCGAGACCGTGCGCCATACTCATGCGGTCTTCCACCTGGAGAAGCGCAGGAAGCAGGGTTTTGAAATCGAAATTGGTCATCAAATCGAAATAAGATTCCTTCTTGACATTGCGGCCATTGAATATTGTTTTGAAAGCATCGAAAGGGGTATAACTCCTCAATGCATCCCAATCGACTTCATCGCCCATATCGGTAGCACGGTTAATCAAACGAAAATACCTGCGGTCCATGGAATCGAATAACCCCTCCCTCCAGAACTCCTGCATCAGGGGTTTGTATTTTTGAAGGGAAACCAGGTTGGGAATAATGGATTCATACGTAACGACGAAGTTGCCGCTGGTCATGGTCCCATCGATCGCACCTTTGATACACTGCTCGAAATAAGCGATCAAGTACCGGGCATACCCGCCAAAAATTTCATCCCCACCTTGACCACCCAAAACGACTTTCCGGTGCTGCGCAGATAACCGGGAGACCATGAATTGAGGAAACGAACCGGGCCCGGCTGTTGGAAAATCCAGGTGATAAATTACTTTTTGGATGTTGCCGATAAAATCCCGGGCTGTAATATCCACCTGGTAAAGTGGAAAATTCAATTCCCTGGATAACGCAGACGCATAATAACTTTCATCGAACTCCGCACCAAATTCGGAGAACTTACCGTTAAACCCGATAAAATCGCCCTTTTGTTCCTGCTTCACAGCAATCGAAGCAAGAGCACCGGAATCCAAACCACCGCTGATATACCCTCCGATAGGCACATCGCTGCGCATATGCAGCGAGACGGATTCCACCAATAACTCCCGCAGCTTCTCTTCAAAATACTTCTCGGTATGATCGAAATCATGATTGTAAAATATCTCCCAATACCGCTTTATTTCGACTTTCCCATTTTGAATTTCAACCATGTGGGCAGGTTCCAACTCATAAACATTTTTAAAAAGCGTTTTCCCACCCAATACAAACTGGAAAGTTAAATACTCCTTGAACGATTCGAGGTCGGTTTCAACCCCGGAAAAAGGCAAAAGCGCCTTGGCTTCGGAAGCAAAATAAAACACCCGGTCCACAAACGTATAATAAAAGGGCTTGATACCGAACCGGTCCCTGGCACAAAAGAGCTTTTTATTAGCAGCATCCCACAAAGCAAACGCAAACATCCCGCGAAAACGGTTCACACAATCGATCCCCCATCGTCGATACGCACAGAGGATCACTTCGGTATCTGAAGTGGTTTTGAAGTTCTCTTCTCCCAATTCGCGGCGCAATTCGATATAATTGTAAATTTCACCATTATAGGTGATCCAATTGCCTTCATTATCCTGCATGGGCTGATGACCGGTTTTCAAATCGATAATACTCAACCGCCGATGAGCGAAACCGGCATGCTGCGAAGGATGAATCCATAAACCATCATCATCGGGTCCACGGTGACGAATCGACTCACTCATGACCGTTAATCTTTCTTTCAAACGATCCACGGGTTTTAACAACGGATTAATGATACCTGCTATTCCACACATGGTTATTTTCTCAAGCGGTATACGCCGCCAATCCCCGCCAGCTTTCCTTTGTATAACGGGTTACCGTCGGCGTCATACTCGATCTCCCGTAGAAACTGCTTGTGCTCTTCCTCTAAACGGGGATCATCCAACGCCTGCTGGCGATACTGCTTCAACCACTCCAATTCATGACGATAAAAATACCCACCCATGAACTGGGCATGACTGAAACCGGAAGAGATACAGTGCTCGATGAATTGGGGGGCGGCAAAACATCGAGAAATGGGACAATTCTTGCCGTCGGTACTGCGAGTAAATACTTCCTCCATCGACAAACCGGGATAAGTGCGGTTTACAAGCCTGATGATATAAGCCACCTCGATATGGTAGTAAATGGAATCCAAATTGTAAACCATAACGTTAGCCTTAGCCCCGGGCTTCAATACCCGCACCAATTCTTTTAAAACCGCCCCCGGCTCCGATGTATGATGAATGACCCCGCCGCATACCAGGTGATCGATGGAATGATCGTCCAACGGGATGCGGGTTTCGGAGTCGGAGATTTTAATCAATTTGATCCGCGACGGCGGGATGTCGTGAAGCGCTAAACGATGCTGAGCATAGCGCAAGGCTTTCTCCGAGATATCCATGCCGATGATCTGTTTGGCATCGGTGTAAAGAGCGAAACCGGTAACGTCATTACCGGGTCCGCATCCATAATCCAGGATGATTTCATTGTCATGGTGGCCGTACAACTCCATGAAATCCATGAAAAAGGGATAGAGCTCGCTTCTCCATTTTAAATTGGCTTCGGATTCCCCGGGAGTCTCGAAGAATTTGGCATAAACCGTGAAATCATTCCAATATGAATCTACTGCGGAAGAGGGGTATTTTTTGCTTAGATTCCGGATAATCGGTTTATCGCCCACAGCAGCGGTTTTTTTTATATGATCGATTTTGGTTTTCAGTGTATCCGGCATGGGAATATTTTCAACCTCCATTTGTTTTTCGATTCCGTTTAGTTCCGCCAGTAATTGGGGTTCGGCTTCCAGTATTTCCAGGGCAGAGACAGTGGATTCGCATGCCGCTAATAATTGCCCCTCTGCCAGTTGTTTTTCCGAGTTCATGAGCAATGCGATTCCTTTTTCCGACACGGAGGGCAGCATGGCGGGTTTTACAACGGGAGTAGTCACGTAATCCCACCCCGGTGTGGCCCCTCGATGAGTAAAACCGGACTGAACGAGGTCCCGGTCGAATTCGTCGATGAAAGTTTCGTAACTGTATAAGCCGGAAGCGATCAGGTCTTGCCAGGCGTTCTCGCAAATTTGCCGGCGCAGTTCTTTATCTTTGAACATATCTACGGCTTCGTTAAAATTGGAAAAATCTTTTTTAAGGGGGATATAGTGAACCATGGGTTCGAGAATACCGGAATAAATGCCCTCGTAATTGACCTGGCAAATTTTGAACGCGGCGGCTTCGAAATGACGTGGCCCCACGGTGCGATAATAAACATTGCCTTCATATTTAGCGAGTAAATCCGCGGCCAGTCTCTCGAAATCCCGGAACGTCATATCCGGATGATCTGCCTTCAATTCTTCATACTTCAAACGGACTTCGTCATGCAAGTCGAAAATCGAGACGCCGGTTTCAACTCCCAATGTTCCGCGGCAACCGGTGAGAAAATCGAACCAGTTATCCCCGTATATCCTTTTGCTTTCGTTGGTTTCGATATCCAGGACCATGTTGATGGAAGAGGACCCTGCGACATGTTCCCGGAATTTTATACCGATCTCGTGTTTCTCCTGGCTGGCTTTTCCCATGTAATAAAGTAAACGGCGTCCGCGGTAACCGATATCGACTTGACGCAAATGGTCCGGTTTGGTTCGCTCTATCCCCAGTTTCACCAGGGCATTGCTCACATAACCGGGGATGGTATGGTAGAACAAAGGTACTTTGGTATAGAGTTTATAAACCTTTTCAACTTCGGGGAGTTCGAGGCAGGTGTAGACGCAGTCGATGTGGAAACGGTTTAAGAAGTCGAAACGGTGTTGGCAATAATGGTGCTCATCCTGGAAAAAGGCGATTTTGAAACTGGTTTTATTGTTTTCCAGGTAACGAGTAAAACGCTCGTCGAGTTTGTAGGGCCAGATGCCGAACAGGGAATAATGAAGAACGATGATATCGAACTGCATATCATGTAGATCGGGGGGAAACCCGACTTCGGTATTGACCCACCAGGTTTTGAATTGGGAATGGGCGAAAGCGGAGACGTGTTCCATGACGGTGGGAGCGCTCTTGTGGAGGGGATGATGATAAATTAATAGAACCTGGTTTTTATATCGCATGGGTCTCCTGTATAAAGCCGGTATCGGACACAGCGCGGGCGAGTTTCTGGATCCGGCGGCTGTAGGTATGTTGGGACATCACATAATCAAACGTCTGATCCACCATCCCGCGTCTGTAGGTTTCGTCTTTAAACCGCCGGATGACGTCATCCATATTGGAAAAATCTTTTTTAATGGCAATGTAGTGTTTATCGGCATGAAGGATGCCGTTGTAGTTTCCTTCCATTAGGATTTGGCATGTTTTGGTCCCGATGGGTTCGAAGTGGCGGGAGGAGATGGCTTTGCCTGAGATGGGGTTTTGAATGTTTTTAAAAAAGAGGTTAAACATCGTTTCGTAATCGGTATCGGGGTGCTGTTGAAAGTATAACCGGGCTTTTTCCATGAGTGCGCCGCGGTCATTTAAATAGAACGTACCGGATTCTGCGCCGATGATGCCGTAACTGGCGTTTAATAATTTAGCCCATCGTTCTCGTCCGATGCGGCGGGTTCGGATGTCGCACGTAATGCCTTTTTCTTCACCGTGTTTCAAAAAGTAGTCGATGACTTCGGTTCGTTCCCGGTCGCCGATCCAGGGATGGTAAACGTCGCCTACGAAACAAATATCCACTCGTTTTTTGATTTCGTCCATGACGTGGTACAGTTTAGGGTTTAGTCCGTGGGGCATTTCGATGATGCGTGAACCTTCACACTCCCGGTACAAATAGCGGGCGGTTTCCAGGGGGAGTTGGGAGCAAATCAATTCAGCACCGGTTTGTTGGATGAAGCGGATTTTTTGATCCATCAGGGAGTATTCGTTGCCGATGAATACTGCCAATTTTGCTTCCCGGGAATGGAACCAACTTGATGTTTCCAGTAAAATATCCATGGAGTCGCCGGTGGCGGAGTGGGAGATGATAATAAACTCAAATTCGGGAAGGTGGTTCATGGTTTTTCGGTAGGAATCCGTGTCTACGATATTGCATTGTTCGACTTGCAGTGAAGGGCAGGAGAGGATGGCTTCTTTCCAGTCGATGATATAAGAGAGGGGTTCCCACCAATCGTCGGTGGGGTTCAGTTCTATGAAAAGTGTTTTAATTTTGCTGTCGGTCATGGGTTATGGGTTATGGGTTATTATGAAAGTAAAGTATGAATAGGTGTAGGGGCCAGGCATGCCTGGCCCGTACATCAAACCTAAATTCCCAATGTATGATTGATAATTTCGAAGTGATTTTCTAAACATAATCAAAAGCTTTTGGAGGTCCAGGGATTTTCTTGCCTGTCCCCTTTTTCCCCACTGCGTGTGGGGGCGTTTGCAGTGCCGGTAAATCTTGCTGTGTTCGAAGCATGGTCTGACTCCGTTTACTTCTCCTTAATAAAAGTTTTTGGCCCCACCTTTTTACAAAAAGGTGGGCTCGAAAAGGTTCCTGGTCATTCATGGATCAAAACCGCTTCGCGTTTGAAATTGGGGTCGGGTTGAGTTCCTTTTAATTTATTAGTCCTGGCGCAGTAGTATTCGCATTGTTCTACCATATGGCAATCGGCCAGGGCTTTGGGGTGTTTCTGGTGAACGCCTTTAATATAAGTCAGCACGTAGGCATCGAAGCCGTGTGCTTTCATTTTAGGGGACATGATGGCGTCGCAGCAGTTTTCTCTATAGTTCAGCACGTCCAGGTCGCTTTTCATAATGGCGCCGAGGAAGAACAACCAATAATGTAAAGCGTTGCGGGCGATTCGCAGGGGAACTTCCGGCCAGCGGTTTAGCAGGTCCTGGGTCCATTGGTCGAAATTCTTATACATATCTGTGGGGGTTTCGATTTCAGCGATTTCGGCGAAGAAGACGTTTTTCGGTTTCACGTGCCGGCACAATTCTTCCACGACATTATCGTTGATATACAGGACGTCGCAGGATTGTAAGATAACGATATCGGAATCGGGGGAGACGAGGTCGAGGCACACGTTGGGGGCCTGGAAACCGATGGCTTTTTGTTCGAGGCGTTTGTATTTGGCGTTGGGGAGGAATTCCTTAATGATGGGCCAGGGGTCTAGGTCGGAGTGGTCGTCGACGATGCACACTTCGAAATCGAAAGAGGTTTTCTGGCGGCTGATGGAATAGAGGGTATTGGCGAGGCAGTCGTTTTTGTTGCATGTGGCGAAGCATATACTGGCTTTCATCTTGATTTCTCCTCACCGAGGGGTACGTATCCGCTGCATAGGCGGTCGAAGGTTTCCAGTTCGTCCATTCCTTCGATGTTTCTTCTAATTAAATACGGGATGCAGGCGCAGCCGACCGGGCATGTGCAGGGTCTCGGTTCGTCGTATAGTTTAATCGCGTCCAGGTCCTGGTTGACGTTTCCCAAAACTACGGGGTCGTGGGCGCATTTTCGTACGTTCCCGTTGTCGATGACCATAAATACTTTGTGTCCGGCTTCGCACATTTTGCCTTGTAATTGGAGCAGGCCGTATTGTAATTTGAGGTGTTGGGCATCGAAGCGGAGGTATTTTTTTACGATTTCTTTTTCTTCGGGGGAGTAGTCGTATTTGACGCCGTTTTTGTAGTAGATCAAGTGCATGAGGGAGACGTCCAGTTCTTTCATTTTCTCGTGGATATCCGGGATTTGGTGGAGGCGTTCGGGGAGAAGGATCATGTTGGCGATAATATTAAAACCGCGTTTTTTCAAAAGTTTGAGGTGGTTTAAAAAGCGGTCCATGTGGTGGTCGAGAGTGGGGGGATGGATGGAGGTATAAATGTGATCGACTTTTTTTGGGTCGATTTTGTCTGCGAATTGTTCCCATACTTTTTGGAAGAGGTTGGAGTATACGGCGATATAGTATTTTTGGGTGAGTTCTTCGCAAAGTTCGATGAAACCGGGTGTTTCGGAAACTTCTCCACCGTCCAGGGTGATGAAAGAGCGGGGTGTGAGTACGCGGTCGAAGAACTTCAACGTGTTTTCGATATTGCGGCGCAGGTTTTCTTTATCTTCTTTATCTCTTAGGACTTTGGCGCAGCAGAAGTAGCAGCCGTAGGAGCAGTACCTGTGGGGCATCCATACGACTTCTTTATCGTATTTCATTTCTTTGGTAGCGGTCATGTTATTTTTCTCCGATATAAAAGACCCAGCTTCCGTCTTCTCCGTTGGTGTTGTCGATGACCTGGTATCTGAGGACTTGTTGGGGTTTGAAAACGGAGAATACCTCATCGGCGAGGTCGGGGTAGCAGGCGGTATTTTTGCCGTTTAAATGAATATCCCAGCCGTAGGCGACGAGTAGGAGACCGGCGGTGGGTAGATAATCATATATATGATGGAGGGTTTGGATTCGTTCGGGTTTAGGGAAATGGTAATAACTTCCCATAGATAAAACCATGTCTACCGTTTCTTTCGGTTTCCATGCGCGAATATCTCCGACTTCGAAGGGGTAATGGGGGTAGCGTTGTTTCGCTTTTTCGATGGAAGCGGGGGCGCTGTCTACGCCAATGGCATTCTTTTTCAAATCGGTGTGGATGAGTTCGACCAAACGGCCGAGGCCGCAGCCCATATCGACGATGAGTTTAAACCGTGCGGGGATGGTTCCCATGATGATGCGGTAGTATTGGTCGTTGATGTATTGGCGTGGGCCTGAGAAAGTATCCCAGGGGTCTTCTTTTTCCATGTACAGTTTATTTTGTTGTTCAACGTATTTTAGGTCCATTTTTTTCCTTTTTTTCTAAAACAATAAAAACCCTAACAAAAGTTTTTGGCCCCACCTTTTTACAAAAAGGTGGGCCGCCGGAGGCCCCACTAAGTGGGGATTTGTTTTAATTTCTCGGCGATGGTGGAAATTTTATCGGGAACGAATCGTTGGTCTTTTTGCAAGTGTTGGAAGAGTTCTTCGAGGGCGTTGAAGTCGTGGCGCATTTTGGTATGGCCCATCATGATGAGTGGGAGATATGTTTCCGTATTTTCGGGTATGCCTTCGAAGCATTTCATGTAGGATCTTCCGCCGAGGTTCAGGTCCCAGCGGTTATCTTTGGTGGGGAACTGCCCGTATATTGGGATTTCGATCAAGCCGGATTCCATCCACCATGAGCCGTAGTCTAGCGTATGGCGGGAGGTATCGGCGATGATTCCTCTTTCGAGGAGTTGTTCGAAGAGCGGTTCGACCGGGTCCACCTGGTAGCCTCCGGCGCGGAATACTTTGGGTTCCCATTCTTTGCCCAGGAAGTTTTTGAGTCGATCGATGGCCTGGTCGAATATAGCAAAGAATTGTTCCATTTTGTCGTGGATGTGGTCTTTGCCGTTCCATGCCCTGAACCATCGACCGTCGGAGAATTTAGCGGTGATCCATTCGGAGTGTCCGTGCATCTGGATATCGTGGCCGGTTTCGTGGATTTTCAACAGCAGGTCGTTTAATTTTCGGACATCGTTTTTGTATTCGGGGATTTGGAGGAAGCGTTCGTATTGGATGACTTCGAACATGAAGCTGATTTTGATGCCGTACCGGTTGGCGAGGTCTACGAGCAGGTCGGAATTTTGGACCATTTGGGTATAGATATTAACTTCGGCGGAGCCGTCCATTGTGGGGCTCAGCACTTCGAAATCGGTGGTAACGGTATAGTTAATCATGTTTTTCTTGCTCCTTTAAGAAGTAGCCGACGAAGCGGGTGTGCATATGTTCGGTATAGTAGAAGCTTTTGATATGGGACCAATAGGCGGCGGTAGCGTAAACGTGGGTATAGGAGCGTCCCATATGGTATGAATCGCGGATATATTTAAATTGATCGAGGAAGCGCCAGGATTCGTAGATGCCTTTTCCTTGAACCAGGTCCTGGATGCCGGCGTTGTAGATCAGGCCGACTTTGGCATCTATGGTGTAGACGCTGCCGTTGACGGAGGTTTCGAAAATCCCGTGGGTTCCGTCTTTTTCTGCGTTGAATTTGAAAGTGTTTTCGTATTCTTTCACGGTTTCAGTGTTCCCGTCGGCGATGGCATTTATATAACGGGAATCCAGGACGATATCGTGTTGGTTTTCCAGTAATTGGCTCCAGATGAAGATGGGTTTGCCGTCGTGTCCTTTTGTTCGGAGTTTTGATAGAAAGAGTTCGGTGATATCTCCGCACAGGACGTATTTGAATGGTTTGGAATCGAATTCATCGGGTGAAAGGGAGGAGTAGCAGGAGTTGACCCGTTCTTTGTCGTTGGCATTGCCTATGATGATGGTTTCCCTGAAGGCGGTGAGTTCTGCGCGAATTTCTTCGATGGTCATTGTGTTTTTTTCCTATTCTAATTGTTACTTGTTAATTGTTAATTTATAATTGTTAATTCGTTTTCCGTTTTCCGTTATACGTTTTCAGTCGGCTGCGCAGCAGCCGTAAACCAACACCGGCGCGAAGCGCCACAAAATTCTCTCACCTTCTCCCCCAGTGCCCTTCGTGAGCTCCGTGAGAGACCTCTTTCCCAATTCATTGCGTTCATGAGCAAAAGTGAATATTATCGACACGGATATTCTGGTAGTGTTTCCAATCTTTCAAACGCGGTTGAGTTTCTTCCAGGCGGGTGAGGGCGTATTTGAGGTTTTCCACGAATTCCTGGGGGGTCATGGAATCGAGTTGAACCCATAGGTTCCCGGCTCCGCTGTCGGTCCCGGTTCGAGCGCAGGGTAAATAGTAACGGCTTTTGACCCAGGCTTTATCGAAATTCAAACCGAACCTGGCGGGGTCTGCCCACATGGGAGAACCGGGCACAGGGGATAAAATGGAAATCTCCCAGTTAGTGGGTTTGGCTTCTGCCAGGAGTGAGACCGTATTATCGATGGATTCGAGGGTTTCGCCGGGGTTTCCGTACATCAAACTGCATTGGACCTGGAGTCCGGCAGCTTTGGCCCATTGGATGGCCTGGATATTTTTTTCGCGGGTGGTTCCTTTGTTGATTCTTTTTAGGACGCGATTATCCCCGGATTCGCACCCGAAAATGATGGTGGTGGCGCCGGAATCTTTGATGTATTTTAACATTTCTTTATCGACCACATTGGTGCGGGACCAGCATCGCCACGTGGCATTTCTTTCTTTGAGTGCATCGCTCAGCTCGTACACGCGGTCTCTTCGGAGAGTAAAGGTATCGTCATAAATCACGAAAGCGTTGATTCCATAGCTTTCCCGGATAAAATCGATCTCCTGGACGACATTGGGAACAGAGCGGTACCGGACATTGGTGCCGACGCTGTAGCGGTCGCAGTAGGCGCATTCGTAGGGGCACCCGCGAAGGGTAACGATATGAACGGCCCGTTGACCTTCCATTGTTCGTTTATACATGTGGAGGTCGATTAATTCGCGGTCGGGGATGGGCAGCATATCGAGGTTATCGATAAACGCATGAACCTTGTTTTTCACCACTCCATCTTCGAGGTACGCGGCCCCTGGGATATCTTTGGCCGGGATACCGGACAGGTATTTATACATGACTTCCTCTCCTTCTCCCACGACGGCGATATCCACGCCGGCATCGATCAAACAATCTTCGGGGCAGTTGGTGGAATGGGGCCCGCCGGTGATGATTTTTGCTTGTGGCCTCATGCCGCGCAAATACTTGCATACTTCCAACAACCATTTGAACTGGGTGGAAACGGCTGAAATTCCATACACATCCGCATCCAGGGGGAGTTCGCGTAAATAGTCGGAGCTGTTGAAATAGTCATACTCTTTGTGCAAGCAATAGTCTACCAAATGAATATCGTTAAAGCCTTTGGATTTCAGGTAGGCTGATATATAACAAATTCCCAACGGCGGGTTCATCGCCGGCTCATCCAGGTACGGAGCGGGTAAAGATATAAATACGATTTTCATATCGACTCCTCGTTTTTCTTCCTTTTACCGTTTTTTTCGTTTGCCCTTGTTAAGAATCCGGGAAACGAACCTTATTATTCTCGACAGTTTACTTAAATTTCTTTACTAAACACTAAACACAAATTTTCAGCAGCCGGTAATCTTTCACATAGTAGCTGGTGCAGATCGCATAAAAGACACCCGGTTTTCCTTCTTCTTTCTTTAAGACCAGGATATAGGGAGCAAGGAGGTCCATTTTGGGGCTCCAGGCCGCGTGTTGAAATGCGGTTTTATAAACCGTTTGGCCTTGTTTATCCAGTTTCCGGAATTCATAATCCGACACCATAAAGATCGAATCGTCATGGATTTCGAAATCCAACAGTTGATCGAAAGGAGCTTTGCCGTAATCATTCCGGTGTATCGGTTCCAGGTTTCCTTGCCGGTCCATTTTATAGAGCGTTTCCGCGGTTTCCGTTCCTTTGAACCAGCTTTTATCGGACATGGAGATGAAATAGATATCCCCCGAATCAGATACTTTAACGCGTCGGATGAACCGGGGGCCGACGGGGAAATCGGTGATCGGGGTTCCTTTGTCGGTGATGGCGCGAATTTTTTGGGAAACATAATCATGGAACAGGATGTTTTTTTCATGATCGAAACAGGCGGAAGTAGGCAGGAACGGTTCTTTTTCACCGGACAGCAGGATGGAACGGTTCCCGGATTTCGTATCCACCCGGGTTATGGCGTTTCGTTTGTCTTCTAGTGCCGCGTTTAAGTTCCCTTTAAACAAATCCGTGCCGTTGATTTCAATCGTCAGCAGTTCCTGGGTTTGAGGGTTATAGAGAAAATCCATTATGAAGAGGGAGGTTTCGTACAAAGTTTTTTTAACTTCTCCCGATTCAGAGATCAGGATGATTTTAAATTGAATGGAGGGCCAGGGCGTTAAAGAGACCAGGAACCCCTCTTCAACTTTTTCGATCCCGATGGGAATACCGTAGGTATTGAGGATTTCAGGGGGAAAAGCAAGAACCTGGGAGATATCCAGTTTAAAGGAGCGTTTGATGCGGTCGATTTGGTTTTTAATATCCATCGGTTTCATGATAGTTTCCATTTAAGAGATAATATTTCGGCTCCATTTTCACAACCATTAAATCGTTTCCAGCTTGAATTTATTGTCATGGTTTGCCTGCGGGATTAGTGGGATGGTTTATTTTATAAAAATCCAGGTACCAATCGATAAACTCTTTCACCCCTTTTTTCAAGGGTGTTTTAGGAGCATACCCGAAATCGTTTTCCAGGTCCGTAACATCGGCCCAGGAGCGGAGGACGTCGCCGGCCTGCATGGGGAGCATTTTCATAATGGCTTTTTTACCCAGGATATCTTCGATAATTTGAATAAACTCCAGGAGGGGAACCGGGGTGTTACTGCCGATATTGTATATTTTGTAGGGGTTCTTGCTGCCGGAGGGGTCCGGGTCTTTGCCGTTCCATCCCGGGTCGCCTTTGGGGGGAAGTTCCAGCAAACGGTAGATTCCTTCGATGATATCGTCGATGTAGGTAAAATCCCTGCCGGATTGCCCATAATTATAAACCTCGATTTCTTTGCCTTCCAGGATGCAGCGGACGAATTTAAACAAAGCCATATCGGGTCTTCCCCACGGTCCGTACACCGTAAAGAATCGAAGACCGGTCACGGGAAGGCCGTAAATCTGGCTGTACACGTGGGCCATCAGTTCGCCGCTTTTTTTGGTGGCTGCGTAAAGACTGATGGGATGATCGACGTTGTGATGGGTGGAAAAAGGCATTTGCTCATTCAGGCCGTACACGGATGAACTGGAAGCGTAAACCAGGTGTTTGACATGGTTTTCCCGGCACCCTTCCAGGATATTCAAAAAACCTGAGATATTGCTTTCGATGTAGACGTAGGGATTTTCCAGGGAGTACCGTACGCCTGCCTGGGCTGCCAGGTGGCACACATAATCGAATTTTTCTTTTTGAAAAAGATCCGTTAGCGCGGACCGGTCTGTCAGGTCTAATTTGATGAATTTGAAATTGTTTAGTTGTTTGCTATCGATCCACCGGTTATTTTCGATTTGATTTTTGGGGATACCCAGTTTTTCCAGTCTCCCGTATTTCAAGTTGACGTCGTAGTAATCGTTGATGTTGTCCAGGCCCACCAGGTCAAAGCCGTTGGCGGCCAATCTTTTTACGAGGTGGAAACCGATAAACCCTGCTGCGCCGGTGATTAATATTTTCTTTCTTTTCATGTTATTTTCGTTTTTCGTTTAGGTAAGCTTCCGCCGATGGGTGTTCGGCTCGACCAACTCATAAATGTTTTTAATACCCATTGACGCTTTTTTAACTATATATCGGAAAGATGGAAAGAAAACTGCAATGAGGAGGGAAAAGAAAGAAGAGGGGCCGCGGATTACGCAGATTTCGCTGATAGAGGTCCCGTATAACCGTTATAAAAGGTATATATATGTTTTGCCTTTCTATAGAAATGTTTATGATGAAGGAAAAAGGGGACAGTCAAGAATGCCACTAAGAAGTGGCTAAATTTTTTTTATATTTATGTCTGTTCGCTGTTTCCGTGAATTCACCTCGTGGTTTGCTCAATAGCTGGTAATTTTTCATTCGTCTTTTTATAGCCCGCGGTT
>Ga0105104_10000427_pt1 | contig 32253 bp, 28 predicted proteins | sample PPLLaktember2015_3_FD_87034 | JGI IMG/M metagenome (GOLD analysis project Ga0105104, IMG submission 87034) | Freshwater sediment microbial communities from Prairie Pothole Lake near Jamestown, North Dakota, USA - PPLs Lake P7 Core (6) Depth... | ecosystem: Environmental > Aquatic > Freshwater >... | reverse complement strand
AGGTCGAGCTCGTAAAGATTTGCCGAGCTGGCCGCCTGGATCTCCAGCTCACCAATCGGGACGTCTATCTCAGCCTCGAGGACCGTCTCGTTCTGCAGGGGTTCGACTCGGTTGAAACTAGTGAGGGGCCCATCGTCCCAGCCTCCAAAATGGGGCCCGCAGGAGGCCAACAACCCAATCGCCGCAACGAAAGCCCATCGCGTTCGCATGTCACTCACCCTTCCGGATGTGAATCTTGGAATAGGTCGTCTGGAGCCGCACTTCGGTCTTCCCACCACCGATCGTCTGCTCGATCATCTGGGTCTTTTCCACGTGTTCCACACGTTCCACTCTGCGCTCGAAGTCGGACACGACTTCTCCGCCCGGCGCCTGCGCGGAGAGCTTGCAACTGACCGACTCGGGCAATCGAAGGTTGATGTCGCCGTTACGATTGCTCGCAATCAACGCGCCGGCGAGCGGCACCGACGGTTCGAGCAGGATCTCCCCGTATTCGTTCTGCACCTGCGCAGGTCCCTGGAAATGGTTCAGGGTCACCGGCCGCAGGGAAGTAGCCACTTGGATTGCGCCCGCGACATCGGACAGCGATATCTTCGAATCCTTTCCCTGGACGACAACGCCCTGATCGAGGTTTTTCAGGCCCACCTGAGAGTTGGAGGCTCGAATGGTCACCCGGCCCTTGATATTCGAGACGTTCAGGTTGCTGTACGAGGTGTTCACCTCGAGATTCCCGGCCACGTCTTCCGCCGTGAGCCTTTCGTGTGAATTCTCGGCATAGACGTCCTTCTCCACACCCGTCAAATGAACGGTCGATCCCGGGCTTTTGACGTTGACGGGGCCGGTCACGGACCGCAGGCGGACGTCACCAAAATAGTTGGCGACCTCGGCAGTTCCCTGGATGCGTTCCAGGGTGATTCCCTCCCGATCCGTGGTCACCCGCGCATTGCCCTTGACGTCTTCGATTCGGATATCGCCGCGCCGGTTCTCGACGACCACGTCTCCCTCTATGGCGCGCAGCCTGACCGCTTCAAAGCGGTTCTTTACCAGCACTTTTCCCGCGATGGAACTTACCTGGACGTGACCGTAGGCGTTTTCAACATCGATCGGCGCCTTGAAGTTGTTGACAGTCGTGCGCCCGTGATTGTTTCGGATGGTCAGCGCCAGCGATTCGGGCGCTATGATGCGCAGATCGGTCCGGATCCGGAGATCCTCGTCCTCGGCCCGATTCTTGGTGTCGGTTCCGATGGTCAGTGCGCCGTCCTTCAGTTCCGCCGTGATCCCGACATCGCGGACTCTTCGGTCCGCGTCACCGCGTTCCCGGGCCGATACGGCCGTTCGCAGTTCGACCTGGATCTGGTTGGATGTACCGGCGTCGACGCTGACATCTCCAAACGTATTCGCGACCAGGATCGATTTCACCCCCTCGGCCGGAATATCCTTTCGGCTTTCGAAATGACTTCGCCATCGGTCGTCGCGTTCCCACGGCCAGTTCATCGGTGCGTGACTGAAGTCCGGAAGATCCCGTTGAATGGAGTGGACCCGGCCAACGGTAATGCCGAAGAGAACTACGAACACCACGCCGACCAGCTCAGCGGTTCGAAACTGGAGTCGCCCCTTGAGCCGGTAGAAGTCAATGATTTTGCCTATGCCGAACAACACCAGGATTGCAGGCCAGAACGACCCGAGCACCCAGAAAGCGTTCGCCCCGCCGGCCGCATACACGAGAAAAGCTCCACCGATAGCCGTCCAGAAAATCCCGGAAAGCAGACTCGCTTTACCAGGCTCTTGTTCGAGTTGCACCTCATTCCAGGTAAAGTGCCGCACGAGCTTGGTCAATCCCAACCAGACGAAAAGAAGCGGAATACCGAATCGGAATACATGAAGCCAGCGGACGTCCATGCCATAGACGTTGACCGCCAGAAAGAACAGTCCGATCAGGACCAGGATCAGCCCCGCAACCAGGGGAGCAAGGCTCCTTGGGGTTGACATTAGAAGTTCTCCTCTCGGTTCATGGATCTGGAGGACTCTAAATCCGGAGCCGGCGGGGTCGGTGGCGGTGGTACGGTACTAACTTCGGGGGCCTTCTTCTTCGGGAGGACGTAGTAATCAAGGACCAGGTAAACACCGAGGATCACGAAGAACAGTGGCCACAGGAACTCGGTCATCTCCCTCAGGCTGAAGACCCGAAGGTTATTCAGGAAGAAAAGGACGCCGAGCAAGACCAGAACACCGCCCCAGATGGGAACGTTGACCTCCTGGTCTTCGTCGACAACTATGTCAGGCTGGATGACCGCGCGTCGGAGAATCGCCTGAGCGGATCGATAGGCATCGATGATGGTGAAGACGTAGAAAGCGAAGGCGGCAATACCGAAGATGTCCGGGCCGCTTCCGGCTATGATGGTCAAACCCGCAAAGATTGCAAAATGAAGAACCGCCTTGACGTACTGGCGGTTATAGACCGCGCCTATGCCTGGGATAATCGCAAAGAGCGCCGCACGCCCGGGTGAGTAATTGGCAAACCGGGGGGATATCGCCATTGCGGCCAGATCCGCCCCCGCCACCAGACAATCCTGACAGTAAACCCTACCCTTGATCGTATGCGCGCAGGATGTACATAACAGCTTGCGGCAGACTGAGCAGCCCTGCACCGACTCGAGATCTGGGTGATAGTAACATTTCATACGATTCATTTCTCCTGCCTGTCTCGCGGCTCCCCCCAGACGATCACGAATTCACTTTTCACGGGACGGGTCACTTCTTTGGGCCTTCCTCTTTTTTATCCGTAGACTTGTCTTTTATGGACTCTTGATAGCTCTTGAAGAGCATGTTGATCAGATGCGAGTCCAAGCGACCGTAAAGGTCTTCCTTCAAGCGCCACATCTCGCCGACCAGGCGCTGTTCCGCGTTCCTGACCTGCATCCACTTCTTGTAAACCTGCCCGGAAACGCGATCTGCCTGTTCGGCAAGAGCCGCGGGCCTGAAATCGGAGAAACTCAATGCCGAAAAATCGGGACCGGCCATGTTTGCGACCAGCGAAAGGAAGACAAACATGATGAGGGTCGCAAAAGCGAACCTCCGGGTGGCAAACGCCCGAAGCGTCGGCAGAACGAAGTCCGCCAGGAGGGATCTGACCTTGATCTTCCCGCAGGTCTTTTCGAGGATCCGGTCGACGAACTCCGGCGACGGCTCAACCTGGGGGAAGTCAAGGAGCATCTCTCGAAGCTTGCTGATATCGGCAAGCAGGCGCGAGCAGTTCGCACAGCCGCTCAGGTGCTGTTCGAGCGCGACCCTGACCCGGTGGTCAAGCGACTCATCCATGTAATCGGCGAGAAGTGTCTCGAATCTGGAGCAATTCATACGTCAACCGCTCTGCTTACAGGTCGCAAATCAGGCCTAATTGGTTAAGAAACCCGACTGGGTGTCGCCATCCCGGCGCAGCACCTTCGCCAGTTCAATTCTTCCCCGATTGATTCTTGATTTGACCGTTCCCTCAGGTATCTCCAGCATCGCTGCGATTTCCTGATAAGAGAGTCCTTCGATGTCCCTCAAAATAACTGCCTCTTTTAACTCGGGCGTGAGGTTTTCAAGCCCGCGCATCAAGTAGTTCGCTTTCTCCTTGAGATACAGGTTTTCGAATGGCGTTGCCGTCTGGCTCTCCATCTCGAAATCCAGCACCTCCAGCTCTTCGCTTCCCGCAACCTGCCTGTCACGCTTGTTCGCCCGGTAGTGATCAATGATCAGGTTGCGGGCGACCCGCATGATCCAGTTCCTCAATGATCCGGTGGACGGGCTGTAGCTGCGAAGATTCTGATAGATCTTCAGGAAAATATCCTGGGTCAGCTCTTCGGCGACGTCGAGTCGGCCCGTGTAGTGGTATGCCATGTTGATGATGCGCCGGCCGTAAAGCTGCACCAGGCTCTCCCATGCCCTGGCGTCCCCGCCAAGGCATCTTTCAACCAACTTGGCATCTGACGGCTGCAATTGCAGTTCCTCTACAGCTTTGGTCCCGTCTACTGGTCTTGAACGGAAACCAGACTGGAAAAGTTCCATAGACCACACGAACCGGAAAATCGGCTGGGCATGCTTTTGCGCAACAAGCGCCAGGCACGATTTTTATAGCATCATTTCCGGTCCGATGGTATCTATCTCTAATATCAAGCCAAACATATGCGTTGCCCTTTCTGCAGTCATCATGAAGACCGAGTCATAGATTCGCGCGAAAGCAAGGAAGGAACGGTGACCCGGCGTCGACGTGAATGCCTGCAGTGCCATCGTCGCTACACCAGCTACGAGCGCATCGAAGAGATCACTTACTTCGTGATCAAGAAAGGCGGCTATCGGGAGCCCTTTGACCGCGCCAAAGTCCTTTCGGGGCTAGCCAAAGCCTGCGAAAAGCGTCCCGTTTCACCCCGCCAGCTCGAACAAATCGTTGACAACGTGGAGCAGAAGATCGTCGCTTCACCAAACTTCGAGCTGACATCCGTGGAGATCGGGCACTTTGTGATGCAGCAACTCAAGCAGCTGGACAAAGTTGCATACGTGCGCTTCGCCTCCGTGTACCTGGACTTCAAGGATGTCCGCGAGTTTACCCACGAAATTGACCACCTCTCTCATTAGGGTTGCACGGTTCTAGGTTAGACGGTTCAGGGTTAGACGGTTCAGGGTGTTATGAGAGCCCGGCAAGCGTAACCCTGAACCGCTCAACCTTGAACCGTGTAATCTTGAACCGTATAACCCCGAACCGTGCAACCCTGAACCGTACAACCCTGAACCGTGCAACCCTGAACCGTGCAACCCGAACCGGGAGACCTGGCCCGCGAGTTTTCCGCGGGCACTTTTCGGCATATGATGGCTTATGACAGTATATGACAGCTGTGTCCGGTTAACGCTGATTGGCGATCGCCCGGGTTAAGTAATCATGACTATACAGAGCAGGGACGTTGTCGAGGTTCGCGCCGATATCCTGGCCACCGACCAAGATCCAAAAGTCACCCATGTTGTTCCTGTTCTGCCGCTCAAGGATATGGTCGCTTTCCCCTTCATGCTCGTTCCCCTCTTCGTCGTCAGAGAGCGGTCAATCGACGCGATCGAGGAGGCCATCTCGAACGATCGCATGGTTTTCCTAGTCGCACAGAGGGACCCGAGTGTCGAAGAGCCGGGACCGGATGATCTGTACGGGCTCGGCACACTCGGGGTACTGATGCGGGTTGTCCGGGTTCCCGAAGACCGGATCCGAGTCGTCGTCCAGGGTCTGAGCCGTGCGCGGATTGTGGGCTTCGAGAAACAACCCGGACATATGGTTGCGCGTATTCAGGGGATCGATGAAATCGAAGCCGACGAAACCGAAGAGGATATCGAGCTCGAAGCTTTGATCCGCAACGTCAAGCAGACGGCCCGCTCGCTTGTCGAGATGGGCAAACAGCTCTCTCCGGAAGTCATGGTCGTCCTCGAGAATCTGGAAGAGCCCGGCCGCCTTGCCGACCTGATCATTTCAAACCTGGAAATTGAAATCACCAAGGCGCAGGAGATCCTGGAAACTCTGGACCCGGCCGCACGGCTCACTGCCGTGAACCGCATTCTGGCGGGAGAGCTTGAGCTCCTGACCGTCCAGGAGCGCATCAGCAGCCAGGCCCGCGGAGAAATCGAGCGGTACCAGCGCGAGTACTTCCTGCGGCAACAGTTGAAGGCCATACGCAGCGAGTTGGGCGAAGGCGAAGACCTTGTCGAGGAGATCGAGCAGTTCCGCCTCAAGGCGACCGAGCATGGCCTGCCGCAAGAAGCCCGCGAGGAGGCGCTGCGCCAGATCAGCCGGCTGGAACATATGCAGAGCGACTCCGCCGAGGCATCGCTCATACGCGGTTACCTGGACTGGACCTTCAGCCTGCCCTGGAATCGCAGCAGCGACGACAACCTGAACCTCAAAAAGGCACAGCAAATCCTCGATGAGAATCACTACAACCTGGCCGATGTGAAGACGAGGATCATCGAGTACCTCGCGGTCCTCAAGCTGCGGGGTAGGATGCACGGGGGAATACTCTGTTTCGTCGGCCCCCCTGGTGTAGGGAAAACGTCGTTCGGTAAAAGCATCGCCCGGGCGCTCGGTCGCAAGTTCGTGCGCATATCACTCGGCGGCCTGCATGACGAGGCCGAGATCCGTGGACATCGCCGCACTTATGTTGGCGCGCTCCCTGGGAAAATCATCCATGCGCTCAGAACAGCGGGCACCAACAATCCCGTCGTGCTTTTGGATGAGATCGACAAGATGGGTCACGACCTCCGGGGCGATCCGGCAGCTGCCCTGCTGGAGATTCTCGACCCGGAGCAGAACAGCGCTTTCCGGGACAACTACCTGGGAGTTGGTTTCGACCTCTCCAAGGTTCTGTTTATCGCGACCGCCAACGTGCTCGAAAGCATCCTTCCGGCGTTTCGGGATCGCCTGGAGGTCCTGCCGCTTTCGGGCTATGACGAAGAAGAGAAGTGCAAGATCGCGACGCGTTTCCTGATCCCGAAGCAATTGGCCGCCAACGGGTTGTCGCGGGACAACCTTAGGATCGCGCCGCGGGCGCTGCGCAGCATCGTCAACCAGTATACCGACGAAGCGGGACTCCGGAACCTGGAGCGCTGCGTTGCGAGCATCTGCCGCAAGGTAGCGCGAAAGGTGGCTGAGGGCGATCAGCAGAGTATCGATCTGAAACAACAGGCCGACCTCGTCGACTTCCTCGGACCGGCCCGGCGCAAGGAAGGGCGCAGTCCCAGGCGGGATTCCATTGGAGCGGCCACCGCGCTGGCATGGACCGCCTCAGGGGGCGAAATCCTTCTGGTCGAGTGCACGGCTTTGAAGGGCAAGGGCCGGCTGATCATGACCGGTCAACTCGGAGAAATTCTAAAGGAATCGGTTCAAGCGGCCATGAGCTACGCCCGGTCCCGGTCAGCCGAGCTTGAACTCGATGACAGCTTGTTCGAGCAAATGGACTTTCACATCCATCTCCCCGAAGGCGCGATTCCGAAAGACGGACCGTCCGCCGGAACTGCTCTCGCAACGGCATTGATTTCCGCGTCCACCCGACGGCCGGTGCGGCACGATGTGGCGCTCACGGGCGAAATTACGCTCAGGGGCCAGGTGCTGGCCGTTGGGGGGATCAAAGAAAAAATCATGGCTGCCCGTCGGAGCAGGATACCAACCGTTATACTGCCCAAGGAAAACCAGCCGGACGCAAAGCAGTTGCCGGAAGCGGCAATTCGCGGAGTCGAGCTCGTCTTCGTGCAGGATATGGATCAGGTGCTCCGTTGGGCTTTGCGTCCACCGCAAGCCCGTCCGCGGCCCGGCGAGCCCAAGGCCCGGAAAGGAGTGCGACCATAGCCGGCGTAGATCCACGCGACGCTGCATCCGTCGAGCCAACCGGGGAATTCGACCTGATCCGGTTCATCAGAAGCCACCTGCCCCACCCTCCGGAGTATGTGCGGGTCGGGATCGGGGACGATTGCGCGATTCTTGATCCCTCATCGTGGCATCGACTGGTTGTGACCACCGATACGCTGGTCGAGAACGTCGACTTCAAGCGGGACTGGATCTCGCCGCAGTTACTCGGCCGGAAGGCTCTCGCCGTCTCGCTCAGCGACCTCGCGGCCAATGGCGCCCGCCCTGCCGCGTTTCTCATGAACCTGGTCTTGCCCGCCGGTCTCACCGGCGTGTATTTCAAATCCCTTGTCGTCGGGACCCTCGAAGCTTCGGGACGGTGGCGCGTGCCCCTCATTGGCGGGGACCTGTCCAGCGGCGAGTCGGTCCATATTACCGTTACAGCCCTCGGGTATGTCAGTGAACGCGAGCCACTCCTCAGGAGTGCCGCCCGGCCGGGGGATGGCATCTTTGTAGCCGGGGAGGTCGGTTGGTCTCACCTGGGCCTCAGTATTCTTCGCACCGAAGACCCCGACTTCAGCCGCGTACATTCAGAACACGATCTGGAACCGCGGGCAGGCGGTCGCGAGCGTTTTCGCGCCCTCGCCGCCCATCTGATCCCGGAGCCCCTCGTCGATGCCGGATTGTGGTTCCAGCAGAGTGGTCTGGTCCACGCTGCAATTGATGTCAGCGACGGAGTCGCCGCCGACCTCGGCCATATCCTCGAGGAGAGCGGCGTCGGCGCCGAGCTGGACTTGGCGGCACTGATTCCCCGGCAGGCCTCAATTCGCCGGGCAGCCGGCTCGGAGGAACTTCTGGAGGAGGCGGTCTTGAACGGCGGCGAAGACTACGCCCTTCTTGTTACAGTGCCGACGGAGAATCTCGAGGCGATCAAAACCCGCTACCCGACTTCGCTCCCGCCCCTGGTCCGGATCGGCACGATCACCGGCGGGAACCAACTGCTGCTCAAGGGCCGCGACAGCATCAGGCCCTACGTTCCTCAAGGCTTCGATCACTTCAGGTGAGAGTCATAAAACGCACGCTCCAACTGCTCCTCCTGGTCAAGGAGCCGCCCAGGCGCACGGCTTTCGCCTTTGCGCTTGGCGTATTTTTCGGCTTTACCCCCCTGATAGGGTTCCACACTCTCATGGGGCTCGTGGCCGCGCATCTTCTGCGATTGAACAAGGCGGCAGTGCTGATCGGAGTCTATATAAACAATCCCTGGGTCGCCGTTCCGTATTTCGGTTTCGCGACCTGGTTCGGGATTTGGCTGACCGGTCTGCCTGAAGGCACGACCGTTCCGCACGTCGGCTTTCGGGAGTTGTTCAGGGTGGAGTTCTGGCGTGAGCTCGTCTCGCAGTATGCGTTGCTCTACCCGGTTCTGGTGGGGTCTTCCGTTCTTTCGGTTGCTTTGGGACTGCTTGCGTATCCGCTTTGTCTGCACGGGATACGAAGGTTCGCGCCCCACAGAGTGGAGCAATAAAAGTCTTTCAGACCCCAACGGGGTCTCGTAACATAGCCCAGGGTTGGCCGCGCGGTTTGCGGCCTACCCTGGGTCTAGGACGTACGCAGCCCCCAACCCTGAAAGGGTTGCGTACCGAGAGTGATACGCAACCCCTTCAGGGTTGGCACTTTAGCGCTTTCGCACCCAGGGTAGGCCGCAAACCGCGCGGCCAACCCTGGGCTTTGCTACGTAACCCCTTCGGGGTAAAAAGCCGAACGACCGATGATCTCCAGCCAGCTCCTGGGCTTTTTCGACAGTCGCTTTCGTGCGCGGCTCCATTCGATCTCGCCCTCCGCACGACATCAGCCCATAACAAGTCCGTCAATACCTGTGGGCCGGGACCCACCCTACAGTTCCATTAACGCGGTCGTCATCGACGGGTCGTCGGACGGTTCCATCCGGAACCCGAGCTTGCGGCTGACCTCTTGCATGTCCTGATTCTCAAGCAGGATGTCCGCCTTCACGCGGCCCACTTTCTGGTCCCTGGCGAACTCGACGACCCGCTTGAGCAACTCCGTGCCCAGTCCCTGACGCTGCACCTTGTCCGACACCACGATCGCGAATTCGGCATCGTTGGTCCCTTGGATCTTGGTGATGCGTCCGACCCCGAGAATCGTGCGCTCCCCGGTTGCGGAATCTTCGTTTTCGGCAACCAGAGCCATCTCGCGGTTGTAGTCGATAAAGCAGATTCGCGTCAGCCGTTCGTGTGCAATGCGCTGGCTGAGCTTGATCATGTGGAAGTATCGGAAATAGACGCTTCGATCCGAGAGCGTCTCGTGAAAATGAACCAGCAATGGCTCATCCTCCGGCCGGATCGGACGAATGGTGAGCTCGGTTCCGTTTTTCATCTTCCACGGTCGGACGTACTGGACCGGGTAAGGAGTGATGGCCGGCTTGGGAAGCTGGTCCTCGGCCACGTCTGCGTCGTGGATAACCACCCGGGCATCGAGCGCGACCAAGCGGTCCGGAGCGGCGAGCAGAGGGTTGATATCGATTTCTTTGATCAGGTTCTGCTCGACGACCAACTGGCTGAACCGCACCATCAGCTGACTGAGGGCCTTCAGATCGACCGGCTTTCGTCCCCGGACGCCTTTCAGGGCCTTGAAGATCTTGGTCTGCTCCATCATCCTCTCGGCGAGCGTCGTGTTCAGAGGCGGAAGGCCAAGGGCGCGGTCCTTGTAGACCTCGACCAGCTGGCCACCCGAGCCGAAAAGCAGCACGGGGCCAAACTGCGGGTCGATGCTGCTGCCGATAATCAGCTCGTAGCCGTCTTTCAACCTGACCATGGGCTGAACCGTGACACCCAGGAAATGTTCGGCGCCAGCCTTTTCCGCGACCGATGACTTGATCTTCTCGAAGGCATCGCGGACCGCGTCGCCATTGCAGAGGTTCAGTCGGACTCCTCCGACGTCGGTCTTGTGGGTGATCGTCTCTGAGTGAAGCTTTATCACGACCGGGTAGTTGAGCTTATCCGCTATCGCGGCCGCTTCGTCCGCAGTCCGGGCCACCTGTGTGTCAACGATCGGAACTCCGTATGCCGAGAGAACCTGCTTCGATTCGAATTCCGTGAGGATGGTTCGCCGCTGTTTCCTGGCACCTTCGATGATCGACTTTACCAAAGCCCGATCCGGTCCGCCGCCTCGGTGCTCAGACATGACCGGCGTCTCGTAGAGCGCTTTCAAGTTGTAACTGTACTGCCACATGTAGTTGAAGATCTTGGCTGCGGTATCCGGGTAAGGGAAGGTGGGAATCCCCGCCCGCTTCAGGATGTCCTCTCCAGCCACGACGTCGGCCCCGCCCATCCAGCTGGCAAGCACCGGCTTTCCTTCGCTCCTTGCGTGAGCCTTCAGTGCCTCGGCGGTCTGCGTCGGATCGGTCATCGACTGCGGCGTCAGCACAACAAGCATGCCGTCGGCGTTTGGATCATTGGCCGTGATCTCGAGCGCCTTTGCGTACCTTTCCGGCGCTGCATCCCCGAGGATGTCAACGGGGTTGTTCTTGCTCCAGTGCGCCGGCAGAAGGTCGTTGAGTGCCTTGAACGTTTCGGCCGAAAGCTCGGTCAGTGCTCCGCCGTTCAGGATGAGGGAATCGGTGGCCAGCACGCCCGGGCCGCCCGCGTTCGTCACAATCGTCAACCGCGGCCCTTTGGGACGGGGCTGTTTGCTCAATACGTCGGCGACATAGAACAGGTCCGAGATGTTATTGACACGCAGCACGCCGGTCCTGCGGAAAGCCGCATCCAGTACTTCGTCACTTCCGGTGAGCGAACCGGTATGAGAGGCCGCCGCCTTCGCGGCTGCCTGTGTCCTTCCTGCCTTGATGACTATGATCGGCTTGGTCAGCGCGACTTCTCGAGCCGCCGACAGGAACGCGCGGGCATCGCCGATGGATTCCATGTAGAGAACAATGCTGTTGGTTCGGGGATCGGCACCCAGGTAATCGATCAAGTCGCCCCAGTTGAGGTCGAGCATTGAACCGATCGAGACAAATGCGCTGAAGCCGACATTGGCCCGAAGACTCCAGTCAAGGACCGCGGTGCACAGGGCGCCGGATTGGGAGATAAACCCGACATTGCCCGGCCTTGCCATCGAGCTGGCAAACGTAGCGTTAAGACCAGACATCGGGGACATGACGCCCAGGCAGTTGGGGCCGATGAGTCGCAGACCGCCCCGCTGAGCCTCGGCAAGAACCCTTCGTTCGAGCTCGACGCCGTGCGGGCCGGCTTCTTTAAAACCGGCGGAGATGACGACCGCGCCTTTTACGCCGACCTCGACGCACTGGGAGATAATTTCCGGAACCGAGTCGGACGGCGTCACAATGACGGCCAAATCGACCGGCTCAGGTACGTCCTTGATACTCGGGTAGGCCTTGATACCGAGCACGTTCGGGCGTTTCGGATTGATGGGGAAGATGGTGCCGCCGAAGGGGCTGCTGATCAGATTCCATAGCACGGTCCTTCCGACACTTCCGACTTTCTCGGTGGCGCCCACGAGCGCCACGTTTCGGGGAGCCAAGATGGCATCGATCGGGTGTTTGCTGTCCCGCATTGGCGTGGGCTGAGTTCGTCTTAATCCAATTACCGCGTCCTCGAGCTGCATATCGATCCTTTCATTACCTGGTTTTATGAATGATTACAATTGTTTCGGCTGCGCCATGATGCACGCTGGGAACCAGTCAAGAAGGCCGAGAGTCGGAGGCTACGACCCCCGGTCTGGGCATATCCACCCACCGGGGGTGGTGAAAAGGCACGCAAACCTGCGAAAGAATAGCACAGAACAGGGGCGCGACGAATGCGGAATGACGAATGCGGAATGCGGGAAGAGAGGATGAACTATCCGGTGCTCGAACTCTCCCTCTTCCATTCCGCATTCCCCATTCCGCATTCGTCCTAAAGGCCCCTTTTAAGAGAGGGGCTGCCCCGATTGCGGTATAATGACTCTTCGCTTCGTGCGTCAGGCGCCCGGCTTGACAGATGTCCGGCTGAATCTTATATTCAGGTCGCTCAAGACGGCTTCTCGCACCGAAATACAACAGGAGTATCGGAATGCCGCTCTACGAATACCGCTGCCTCGACTGCGGGGAGAATGTAGAAGTCATACAGAAACACTCGGACGAGCCACTCAGCGAATGCAAGCACTGCGGGGGCACTCTCGAAAAGTTGTTGTCTGCACCCGCAATCCAGTTCAAAGGATCCGGCTGGTACATCACCGACTACGCCAGGAAGAACGGCGCAAGCAGTAACGGATCCGACAAGCGTGAGACGACGTCGAGTAAGGACAAAGCCTCCGCCAAGGAGTCTGCCGCTCCCGCCTCAGACACTAAAACCAGCTCGACTAAGTAGTCCTGCTCGAGCGATCATCCGGAAAGAGTCGCCCCTTGAAGCTGCTTGTCGTAGGTTCCGGCGGACGCGAACACGCGCTGGCGTGGAAACTGGCCCAGAGTCCGCTTACGTCCAGGCTGTACTGTGCTCCCGGCAACGCGGGAACTGCAGGAATAGCCGAAAATGTCTCGATACATTCCGAAGACATTCCACTCCTTCTTGATTTTGCGAAGCGCCGCGAGATCGACCTGACCGTGATCGGACCCGAAGCACCTCTGGTCGCAGGCGTGGTCGACGCCTTCCAAGCCGAGGGACGGCCTGTTTTTGGCCCCACGGCCGCGGCTGCCCGGCTCGAGGGAAGCAAAGTCTTCGCCAAAGACTTCATGCGCCGGCACGGAATCCCCACCGCCGCCTACCGCGCCTACTCGGATCCCCAGTCGGCCGCAAGCGATCTCGACTCCGGTGGGTACCGTTTTCCCGTGGTCGTCAAAGCAGACGGGCTCGCCGCCGGCAAGGGAGTGTTCATCTGCCAGACTCTGGAACAATCGCGCGACGCCGTCCATGGCATCATGCGGGACCGTCAGTTCGGCAGTGCCGGTGATCAGGTGGTTATCGAAGAATTCCTCGAAGGAGAAGAGGCCTCCTTCATGGTCTTCTCCGATGGCCGGGACGTGCTCCCGATGCCACCCTCCCAGGATCATAAGGCAGTCTACGACGGCGACAAGGGACCGAACACCGGAGGCATGGGCGCTTACTCGATCGATTCTATTCTCTCTCCGGCCCATTGCGAAATCGCCTTGGAGCAAATCGTGAAGCCGGTGATTCGGGCCATGGCTGCCGAAGGGAATCCTTACGCGGGCGTTCTATACGCGGGGTTGATGTTGACGGCTGACGGACCCAAAGTACTCGAGTTCAATGTCCGTTTTGGGGATCCGGAAACTCAGGTGGTTCTTCCCCGCTTGGACTCGGATCTGGTCGAGATCCTGCAAGCGGTTATCGCACGCAAACTCGGCACGCTCACGCCACACTGGAGTCCCGACCCGGTCGTCAGCGTCGTTTTGGCCTCAGGCGGATATCCCGGATCCTATCAAAAGGGGAAAGAAATCACGGGTCTCGAGAAGGCGGCAGAAGACCTGAACACCGTTGTATTCCACGCGGGCACCGAGACCCGGGGCAGCAAGACGCTGACCAGCGGCGGACGCGTGCTCGCCATCACTGCCCGCGACCGCTCGCTTGGCGAAGCCATCAGCCGGGCATATCGAGGTATCGACAAGGTAGCCTTCGAGGGCATGTACTGCCGGCGCGATATTGGAGCAAAGGGCCTTCGCAAAAAGGGGGAGTTATCATGAATCAGCCCAAAGTCGGAATTCTGATGGGCAGCAAAAGCGATCTGGAACTGATGAAGGAAGCAGCGAACCTCCTCGATCAGTTCGACGTGCCCTACGAAATCAAGGTCCTTTCCGCGCATCGATCTCCGGACGCAACTCGCGACTACGCCTTGTCCGCCGAAGCCCGTGGCATAGCAGTCCTGATCGGAGGAGCAGGCGCGGCAGCGCACCTGGCGGGATTCCTGGCAGCACACTCGATTCTCCCCGTGATCGGAGTACCCATCGACTCGTCGCCGCTGAGCGGGTGGGATGCCCTGGTGGCAACAGTGCAGATGCCGGCCGGAGTCCCGGTTGCTTCGATGGCGATTGGAAAAGCCGGAGCCCGTAACGCTGGGATCTTCGCCATTCAAATCCTCGCCCGACAGGACAAGCCACTGGCCGATAAGCTCAGAGAATTCCGTCGCAAAATGGCAGAAGAGTTACTCGCGTCGCAGCCCTGACCTCTGATCATCGCTCAAGGACGACCACGGCCACCGCGTACTCTTGAGAGTGGGTGATCGACAGGTGTGCGCTGGTCGCCCCGCTCGCGTCGTACAGCTCCTTCGCCTTACCGTGCAGCAAGAGTTGCGGTCGCCCCCCCTCGGATTGCACCTCCACGTCGACCCACCGGATTCCCCCCTGCCACCCCGTACCGAGTGCCTTTAGCGCAGCTTCCTTGGCGGCGAAGCGACCGGCGAAGTGCTGAAATTCGTTTCTCCGGCCCGAGCTGTACTCGATCTCCTGGGCTGTAAAAACCCTTCGCGCCATCGCCTGGCTGCCCCGTAACGCGTTGGCAATCCGCCTGATTTCGACGATATCTACCCCCACCCCGATGACCATTTGGGTATGTTACTCTCTTTGGGATGTTTTTTGAGTCCTCGATTGACGGGTCATCCTTCTTTGCGTTCTCCGAGCTCCAGTCGATTCCGGGTTTCGTGCATGCGTTTACCTCGAAGGCCACCGATGGCAATCCCGCGTTTTCCGGAAGCAAATCCCTCGAGGACATAAGCGAGGGCAAGGAGAAGCTGTTCAGCCGGCTCGAAATACCAAAGGAAAGGACGGTCGTCCTTAAACAAATCCACTCGGACAAACTGGTTGCAGTCGACTCCAGCTTCCAGCATTCCGGCGATCGAGAGAGGGCGGACGGCATACTCCTGCTGGCACCAGGGTTCTTTGGAGTGATCAAAACAGCCGACTGCTTGCCGGTCATCGCCGTTGATTCGCGGAAGCGAGCGGTTTGCGCACTCCACGCCGGCTGGCGGGGCACACGCGACCGGATTGTCCGTAAAGGGCTCGCCCGGTTCCTTGATGTGACCGGGTCCGATCCGGAGGATGTGGTTGTGGCCTTCGGCCCTTCGATAAGGCAGTGCTGCTACGAAGTGGGGCCCGAGGTGGTTGAGGATTTTCGGAAGGCAGGTCACGACGTCGACGCCATCACGAGCGGTCGTCTCCTGGATGTCGTTGCGGCCAACCGACTCCAGGCCGAGTCTCTGGGCATCACCACGATTCTCGACTCAGGCATGTGCACAGGGTGCCGGACCGACCTGTTCTACTCGTACCGCCGCGAAGGAGTGACGGGCAGGCTCTGGGCAATAGCGGGGTTTCGGTAGGAAGCACCGGTTATCCACGAAGGACATGGCGCGGCTTGGCCGCAGCCAAACGACAGCGGATTCCGGAAGGAAGGTTACACCCTGGTGGACCGCGGGTGCATGCCCGAAAGTCATCAGAACCGCAAGCGGAGCGAAGCGAAGCGCGCGGGCCCGAACAATGAGCACTCAGCCTGGCGTCTTGCAGAATTGGTGAAGCCCGGTAACTGTCTCGGCCCGCGCGCTTCGCTTGCGGTTCTGATGTCTTTCAGGGCTTGAGCCGCAGCGTCCGACTGACGTTGCCGCCGCCGAGGCACTTGCGAAGGAAATTCAGCCGCGAGTCTCGAGTATGTCCAGGGTCGGACCGCTCGATGTGCGTCCTTCGTGCATAACCGTTTTTCATTCCGCAATCACCAGGTCCGCACCCTGCGCCGCGGTTACCATGCCTTCAATCCAGGTGTTCGGTGGAACAGTGACGTCGACCCGCGCGCGGAGGTAATTGCCGGCCAGCGCCACTCGCCGGTCGTCTTCGGTATCCGACAGCGCTAAGACCCGCAGCTTCTTTCGGAGGAACCTTCGCCTAAATTCCCGGTGCTTGAGCGCGGACAACTCCCTGAGCTCGGCACTCCGGCGTCTGATCGTTTCCGGGGGAACCTGCTCCGGAATCCGGGCAGCTGCCGTTCCGGGCCGCGCGCTGTACGGGAAGATGTGCAGGTAAGTAAATGGCATGCGACCAACGAAATCCACCGTTTGCCGGTGGTCTTCTTCCGTCTCGCCGGGGAAGCCGACAATCAGGTCGGTGCCGATTCCCGCATCAGATATCAACTCGCGCACGCGTTCCACAATGGCTGCGAAGGCGCTCGTATTGTACGGCCTGCGCATGAGGCGCAGCAGGCGATCGCTGCCGCTTTGCAGGCAGATGTGGAAGTGCGGCGCGATTCGCGGCTCAACCGAAGCGAGCTCGACCACCCGGCGGGACAGTTGCATCGGCTCGAGGGAGCTGATGCGCAGCTGTGGAACGGCCGGGTTCTCGAGAAGGCGGGTCAGCAGCCGATCCAGCGGGCATGTCGGCCGGATGTGCATCCCGTAAGTGCCGATGTGAATCCCGGTAAGGACAATTTCCTTGAATCCCGCAGCGGTCAGATCCTCAACTTGCCTGATGACCGCCTCGGGCGGGACGCTGCGTCCCGGGCCGCGCACGCTCGGGATGATGCAGTAACTGCAGTGCGAGTCGCACCCGTCCTGGATCTTCACGAACGGTCGAGTTCTCTTGCCTATTTCGTGGGCCGGGGAGGCATCAATTGCACGAACAGCGCTGAAATCGTCCCGATAAATGGCCGCAAGCTCAACGTGACTGGTTTCGGGCGACCGGTCCAGGCTCCGGACGATCTCGACCAGCTGCGAGCGATGAGTGTTCCCGACCACTGCGTCGATGCCGGGAATCCCCGCGATGGCGCCCGGTTCGCGCTGCGCATAGCAGCCGGTCACGACGATCTTCGCCCCCGGGTTTTCGCGGCGCAGCCTACGGCTGAGCTGACGAACCTGCTGGTCGGAACGGTGGGTGACCGTGCAGGAATTGACCACGATCACATCCGCTTCGCCGGCCGATTCGGTCTCCTGGAAATCGTGACCGAGGAAGCTTTCACGAATGTAAGCACTGTCCGCCTGGTTCGTCCGACAGCCGAAGGTGGCCACGTAGATCTTCTTCGCCATGGCACCTCAGGCTCCTTCCGCGACCGGCGTCTTTTGTTCGAGGTAAGCCAGCTGCCCGCAGGCCGCCGCGATATCGTCGCCGCGAGTCCGGCGCATGAAAACCGCGACGTTGTTATCGACCAGAATCTGCCGAAAAGCGATAATACGTTGCTCGGTCGGCCGCTCGTATGGCAGACCGGGGTTGGGATTATACGGAATCAAGTTGACCTTGGGGTGCAGCCCTTTCAGCAGCCGCACCAGCCTGCGCGCGTCGTCATCCGAATCGGTGATTCCCTTGATCATCACGTATTCGAACATGATGCGGCGGCGGGGCTCGATGGGAAATTCGCGGCAGGTCGCCATCAACTCCTCGATGCCCCACCTTTCATTCAGCGGCATGATGGACGTGCGAGTCTCGTCGGTTGTGGCGTTGAGCGAGATTGCCAGGTTGGGAAATACCTCCTCCTGCTGCATTTTCTTGAGCACCGGCACGAAACCCGAGGTGGAAATCGTCACTTTGCGGTGGGACAGGCTCATGCCGAGCGGATCAATCAGGATGCGAAAGGACTGCATCACGTTCTTGTAGTTTTGAAGCGGCTCGCCCATCCCCATGAACACAATGCTGTAGGATCCTCGCACCAGGCCTCGCTCCTTGACGATGGCCATCACCTGCCCGAGGATCTCCTCCGGTTTCAGATTCCGGATCAGACCCATCTGTGCCGTCATGCAGAACCGGCAACCGACGTTACAGCCGACTTGAGAAGAGATGCACAAGGTATCCCGGTCTGCCTCGGGGATGAAAACCGCCTCGACGTGGCGTCCATCCTCGAGGCGAAACAGGTATTTCAGGGTCCCGTCTGCCGCCTCGGAACGCCGTGTCACCTGCGGTACCAAAACCACGAACTCCTCCTTGAGCCTCGCCCGAAAAGATTTCGACAGTTCGGTCATCTGGTCGAAATCGAGCTCGTGGCGCTCGTAGATCTGGTGATAGAGCTGCTTGCCTCGAAAGGGTTTTTCCCCGATCGCCTCGATCAGGGCCATTATTTCGTCCTGGCTCATACCCAGGAGGTTCTTTCTTTTCATACCCGGTTGGTACATTCTACGACAGCGTGCGAATTTGTGTTCTGGGCAGCGGCAGCGCCGGCAATTCAGCCCTCGTCTCAACTGATTCGGTATCGGTCTTGGTGGACCTCGGTTTCGGAGTCCGTTCGCTCGATCGGCGGCTCGAAGAAGCTGGGATTCTCCAACGGCACATCCAGGCGGTATTCCTCACTCACGGACACTGTGATCACGTCCGCGGGATGCGGTCGCTTCTCAAACGGTTCCCGAAGTTACGCGTCTTTTTGACGGCGGGTACCTTGGACGAAACCCCCGCACTCCAATCCCACGACCGCCTCGAGATTATTCAGGCGGGTTGTGAGGTTCAGTTGGGCGATCTCGTCGTCAAGCCATTTGCCATTCCCCATGATGCAGCGGAATCGGTAGGGTTTCGTTTCGAGGCCGGCGGATTGGCGGGAGCCCTGGTGACTGACCTCGGCCACCTTGATGGTTCGGTCACCGGTCGGTTGCGCGATTGCGATTGGATCGTCCTCGAATCAAATCATGACGAAGAGTTGCTCCGAATCGGACCGTACCCCTGGCCGCTGAAGCAACGGCTGCTTAGTCAGGTTGGACATCTGTCGAACGCCGCCGTTGCCCGCTTTCTCGAACGTGACTTTGACGGCCGAGCCCGGCATCTTTTTTTGGCCCACCTCAGCAGACAGAACAACCGGCCGGAAATCGCGCTCGATTGCGCGCTGCGCGCCCTCAATGGACGTGCTGCCTCGACAAACGGCGGCTGCGCCATCCACTTGACTGATCAGAGGAAACCTTCGATAGTCGTACAGTTATGATCCCTCGATACACACTTCCCGAGATGTCGCACGTCTGGTCCGAGGACAACAAGTTCCGGAAATGGCTCCAGGTTGAAATTGCCGCATCCGAGGTTTTGGCGGAGCTTGGTGAGGTTCCTCACGAAGCGGTTGCCACAATCAAGGAGAAGGCCGATTTCACCGTCGAGCGGATCGAAGAGATCGAGAAGATAACGCGGCACGACGTGATAGCGTTTACGACGGCCCTTGCTGAGAAGGTCGGACCGGACTCCCGCTGGATTCACTTCGGGCTGACCTCCACCGACGTCGTAGACACCGCGCAGGCGCTGCAGCTTCGCGAAGCGTCGGACTTGATCGAAACCGGGCTCGTCGAACTGTCGGGCATCCTGCGAGAGCAGGCGTATCGGTATAAGGATCTCCCAATGATCGGGCGCACCCACGGGATCCACGCCGAACCAATCACCCTCGGGCTGAAGTTCGCCGTCTGGTATTCGGAGATGGAACGAAATGTCGAGCGATTTCGCCATGCCCGAAAAGGGGTCGAGGTCGGGAAACTCAGCGGTCCAGTGGGTGCGTTTTCGCACCTTGGACCCGAGGTCGAAGAGAGAGTGTGCCGGAAGCTCGGCATCGACTTTGCTAAAGCGTCGACCCAGACGCTCCAGCGCGACCGGCACGCCGAGTACGTCTGCAGCCTCGCCATCATCGGGTCCACCTTCGACAAGATAGCCACCGAAGTGCGCCACCTGCAGAGAACCGAAGTCCGCGAGGCAGCCGAGCCGTTCGGGGCGGGCCAGAAGGGGAGTTCGGCCATGCCTCATAAGCGCAACCCGATCACCTGTGAACAGATCAGCGGACTAGCCCGGCTCCTGCGTTCATACGCAGTAGCGGCCCTCGAAGACGTGCCGCTGTGGCATGAGCGGGATATCTCTCATTCTTCGGTCGAGCGCGTGATTCTCGCGGATGGTACAGTCCTCGTCCACTATCTGACCCGCAAGCTGAGCAACGTCCTCAAGCGGCTTGCCGTGAATGAGGGCCAGATTCAAGCCAACCTCGAGATGATGGGTGGCCTCATCTTCTCGGGCACGCTGCTCCTGGAACTGGCACGCAAAGGTGCACTGCGCGAAGACGCCTACGTCTGGCTGCAGCGAAACGCGATGCGGGTCTGGGACGAGAGGGCGGACTTCCACAAGCTCATCCGGGAAGACCCGGATATCGCGAAGTACCTGTCAGGAGCCGAGATTGATCGGGTCTTCGACTTGAAGCACACGCTGCGTCACATCGACACCGTCTTCGATCGTGTGTTTGGAAAAAAGGAGTAAGCAAAGAGCCGATTACGAGTACGATTACGAGTACGAGAAAGGCGAGGGCAACCTCTTGCTCGCGGTTCTCTATTCCCCTCCTGCTTCTGCTCGTACTCGTACTCGTAATCGTAATCGGCTTTTTGTCTTTCGTTCGTGGATCGATTCTTTCCTGCGCGGGATTCGGGCTTCTCCCTCCGGCTTGTAATACTCCCGGAGTTTTCGCTATCATGTTGCCTTTCATGGCGGTGTAGCTCAGAGGTTAGAGCAAGCGGCTCATATCCGCTGTGTCCGGGGTTCGAATCCCTGCACCGCCAGTCCTCAACCAATCTCACTTTTTTCGGGCGCGCGACTGAAAGGCGGCTCGAAGACTCAATCAGCTATGACACCCTATTTTCGTCCCCGACGGCTTCGAGAGAATGCAACCCTGCGAAAAATGGTCCGCGAGACCAGGCTTAGCCTTGACCAACTCGTCTACCCCACCTTTGTTCTGGAAGGAAGCGGCGTCAAGCAGGAAATCTCATCCATGCCGGGCCAATTCCGGTTTTCCGTCGACAAACTCGTCGACGAGCTGAAAGAGGTGCGAGACCTCGGAATCCCGGCGGTGATCCTGTTCGGGATACCGGACACCAAGGATGCGATGGGCAGTCAGGCGCATGCGCCCGAAGGCGTGATCTGCCGTGCGTTCGAGCAGGCTCGCAAAGCCGTTCCAGAGATCGTGCTCATCGCCGACGTCTGCCTGTGCGAGTACACCGATCACGGGCACTGTGGTGTTCCGGTGACTGACCGCTGGGGAGAGACAGTTATCGACAACGACCAGAGCCTCGAGATCCTGACGCGGGCGGCCGTCGCCTACGCAAAAGCCGGAGCGCACGTGGTCGCTCCATCCGACATGATGGACGGGCGGGTCGGCGCGATTCGCGAGGGGCTCGACCGGGAAAACCTCACTTCGGTGCCGATCCTGTCCTATGCGGCCAAGTATGCGTCAGCGTTCTATGGCCCCTTCCGGGAGGCCGCCGAGTCCGCCCCGAAATTCGGCGACCGGCGGAGCTATCAGATGGACCCGGCAAACGGTCGGGAGGCCCTGAAAGAAGTCGAGCTTGACCTCGAGGAGGGTGCCGATATCGTCATGGTCAAGCCTGCGATGCCTTATCTGGACATCATCTGGCAGGTGCGCCAGATCACTACGGTCCCGGTTGCGGCCTACCAGGTGAGCGGCGAGTTCTCCGCGCTTTCGGCCGCCATGGCAAACGGTTGGCTCAACCGCGAGGCCACCATCCGGGAAAGCCTGCTCGCAATTCGCCGAGCCGGCGCCGACATTATTCTCAGCTACTTCGCCAAGGACGTCGCCCGGATGATGCGCGACGGGCAGTGGTAAAAGAGGGATTGCCCATGCAGACGGCCGGTCCGAAGAGTCGCCAGATCTTTGAAAAAGCATCGAAGCTCATGCCCGGGGGCGTCAACAGCCCGGTTCGCGCCTTCAAGGCCGTCGGCGGCTCGCCGCCGATCATTGAATCGGCGGGTGGCACCCGGATGGTCGACGCGGACGGCCGCGAATACCTGGATTTCCTCGCCTCGTGGGGACCCATGATCCTCGGGCATGCGCACCCGGAGGTGACGACCGCCATTCAAGATGCCGCGGGTCGGGGGACCAGCTATGGCGCCAGCACGGAGGCCGAAGTCCTCCTGGCGGAACGGATCTGCCGCCTCTTTCCTTCGATCGAGAATGTCCGGTTGGTAAGCTCCGGCACCGAGGCGACGATGAGCGCGCTGCGCCTTGCCAGGGCCTTCACCAGTCGATCGATGATCGTTAAATTTGACGGCTGCTACCACGGGCACGTGGATAGCCTGCTGGTCAAGGCCGGATCTGGAGTCGCCACACTCGGGATTCCAGGGAGCCCCGGGGTACCCGAAGAGTTCACCCGGTTGACGATCAGCATTCCGTTTAACGATGCGGCCGCCCTGGAGAATGTGTTTCGCCGGCATCCCAACCAGATTGCAGCCGTGATTCTCGAACCAGTGCCCGCTAACATGGGGGTCGTGCCTCCCAACCCGGGGTTCCTGGAGAAAGTCCTCGAGATCGGGGGGCAAAACGGTGCGGTGGTGATTTTCGACGAAGTGATTACGGGATTCCGATTGGCCCTTGGGGGCGCCCAGGAGCGATTCTCCCTGAAGGCTCCGTTGACATGTCTGGGCAAGATCGTTGGCGGCGGCCTCCCGATCGGCGCCTACGGGGGCCGGAAGGAAATCATGAAGTTGATCGCCCCTGAAGGTCCGGTGTATCAGGCTGGCACGCTGTCGGGAAATCCGCTGGCCGTGGCTGCCGGTCTGAAAACGCTCGAAATACTCGAGCGGGAAAATCCGTACGCGAGGATCGACGATTTCGCGGCAAGGCTCGCCCAAGGCTGGACTCAGGCGGCCGCAGATGCCGGGATCCCCGTCCAGGTGCAGCAGCTGAGTTCTATGCTGACCCCGTTTTTCAGCCAGGCCCCGGTACGTGATTTTGCATCGGCCTTAGCAGCCAATACTGCAAGGTATGCGGAGTTCTTCCGGGGTATGTTGGGAGAGGGAGTCTATCTGGCACCCTCCCAGTTTGAGGCGGTGTTTGTCTCGGCGGCTCATACTGCGCCTGAAGTGGAACAGGCAATAGAAGCCGCCAGACGCGTTTTCGCGAAGATGTCCCGTCCAGCCCGCTAGACTGCCTGGCTCTGGGACCGGTTGTACGCCTCGGCGAGAATGATATCGACAAGCTGCTCGACATCTTCCAACGCTTCGCCTTTGACCGTGGCGATTTCGGATATGATCAGTTGACGCGCCCGGTCAAACATCTTCTTCTCGCGGAACGAAAGACTCTTCTGAAAACTCAGGAAATACAGGTTCTTGAGAACTTCAGCAACCTCGAACACTGAGCCTGTTCTCATCTTTTCGAGGTTATCCTTGTAGCGATTCTTCCAATCGGGATTGGGTTTGGAGAAAACGTCCTGGAGGATTTTGAAGAGAGAATCCAGTTGCGAGTTGCTGCAAAGCCTGCGGAGGCCGACGTGATCGACGTTGCCGACTGGTATCATCACGGTCGAGTTGTTGGATGTGATTTTCAAGAGGTAGAACTGCTCGAGACGACCGGCGATGCTTCTCTGGCAAACGTCTTTGATGATACCGACGCCCTGGTTGGGGTAAATCACTTTATCACCGACATTAAACTCCATTACTTGGAACCTCCCAGAGATTCTGCCGCCCTTATTGTAAGGCATGAACCGCCGGTTTGTCAAATGAATAAATCCCGCATTTTCAGTAACTTAACTTGGAAAAGTCCGGGTGTTCGGAATGCGGAATTCGGAATGCGGAATGCGGAATAGCCGAATTCGGACTGTCGAGTAAGAGGCGAAAAGCGAGACGGTCGGTAGTTCGGCTGCGTTTCTATTCCGCATTCCGCATTCCAAATTCCGCATTCGGTAGACAGTGGGCAGTGTTTTACAGGTTCCTATAGTCCGGGCCGCCGCCGCCCTCGGGCGGCGTCCAGACGATGATCTGGTAGGGGTCCATGATGTCGCACGTCTTGCAGTGGACGCAGTTGGTGAAGTTCAGATGCAGCCGTCGTTTGTCATCGACCTGGATGATTTCGTACACCTGGGCGGGGCAAAAATGCTGGCACGGGTTCCCGTATTCGTAAGTGCAGCGGTTGTGGCAGATATCGAAATCAAGCACCTTGAGGTGACAGGGCTGATCCTCTTCGTGTGCTGTCCCCGAATGGTAAACGTCGGTCAGTTTGTCAAAAGTCAAAACGCCATCGTACTTCATCGAGGTCGGGTGCTCAAAATCACGGAACCGATCGATTCGCTTCATGCACTGATGGCCCGCCCGGGTTGGCATCGGATCGATGAACCCGCGGCCTCCGGTCACGAACTGAGCAGCCGCGTGTGCCATTCCTGACCAGAATCCTCTTTGGAACGCCTGCCGGAAGTTACGTACCTTCCAAAGTTCTTTTTTCGCCCAGCTTTTCTCGAAGTCGTGGGAATAGGTATGCAGAATTTCGGCTGAGTAGTTGTCCGCAACGAGCGCACGGAAAATGGTCTCGGCGGCCATCATTCCGGACTTCACCCCAAGGTGGATCCCTTTGAGGCGCTGTGCATTCAGGAAACCGGCGGAGTCTCCGATCACCAACAAGCCGTCGGCGTATGCCCGGGGCATGGAGTAGTAGCCGCCTTCGGGAATGGCCTTCGCACCGTACGACAGAAGCTTTCCCCCGTGGAGGATGTTGGCGACAAATGGATGACGCTTGAATTCCTGGAACAGGGTGTGAGGATCGGTCCGGGGATCCTGATAATCCAGCCCCACGACAAACCCGGCATGGACGACGTTATCGCGTAAACCATAGATGAATCCGCCGCCGAATTCGCGCGTTCCGAGCGGATGACCGAGCGTGTGAAAAACGGTGCCAGTAGGGAACCGGCCGTTCGTCTGCCAGGATTCCTTGACGCCGACCGCGTAGATCTGTGGATGCCTGCCGTGGTCCAGATCGAGCCTTCGCTGTGCCTGCAGGGTCAGAGTCCCCCGGGGACCTTCGCCCAGTACGGTGACCTTGGCAACGACGTCGACCCCCGGTTCGAAATTCGCTTTTGGTTTGCCTTCCTTATCGCGGCCCTTGTCACCGATCCGGGCTCCGATCACCCGATTACCGTCGAACAGAAGCTCGGAAGCGGGAAACTCCGGATACACCTGAATCTCGTTTGCCTGGCAGAGATCGGCCATCCATTTGACGAGCCGCCCCAGGGAGGCGACGTAGTTGCCGTGATTGGCGAGCGGCGGGGGAGTGATGGGCAATCGCGTGCTGTCATCCGAGGTGAGGAGGAAGACCGCATCATCCTCGACCGGGCCATCGTAGGGAGGCTGTTGGCCGGGAAAGCCAGCGAGCAGCTCGTCAAACGCCCTGGGATCGACAACCGCGCCACTCAGAGCGTGCGCTCCGATTTCCTTGCCCTTTTCTATGACGAGGATGGTCAGATCCTTGAGGATTCTGCCGACCTTGGCGCCGGAGGCGACTGCCTGGTTGTGGTCCCGGAGCAGACGGGAGAGGTGCAACGCTCCTGCGAGGCTGGCCGGACCGGCGCCTACGAACAGGACATCGACTTCCAGTTGTTCACGCTCCATGGCAAGCCCTCTGTTGCAGGCAGAGTCCTCGTCGGCTGTTCGAGGAGTCAATTCGGGAAAGTGGTTGGAGGTCGACTCCGGAGGAACTACTTCGCGCGCTCGATGTATCGGCCCTCGTTGGGATCCACGCGGATAATGTCACCTGGTCGGATGAAAGGAGGAACACTAACGACGACCCCGGTTTCCAACGTAGCGGGTTTCGGCGAATTGCTGGCGGTGGCCCCCTTGAGCTCCGGCTCGGTATCGACTACCCGCAGCTCAACGATGGAGGGCATTTCCACGGCGATCGGCTGCCCGTCGAAGAAGTCGACCTGGATTTTCGAACCCTCTTTCAGATACCCCGTGAAATCGCCCAGGGTTTCTTCGTCGAGTGCAACCTGCTCGTAATTCTGAGTATTCATGAAGTGGTAGTGCGCCGTGTCCTTGTACATGAACTCCATGTCATGCTGTTCGAGGATGGCTCGCTCTACGCCATCGCCGGCGCTATAACGATGTTCGAAGGACCCGCCTGTCTTCAGGTTGCGTAACCGCACCTGCACGAAAGCCCGCAGGTTTCCGGGGGTACGGTGTTGGAATTCCATCACGCGATGCGGGAGACCGTTGAACAAAATGATCATCCCTTTTCGTATCTGGGTTGCAGACATCATAAGCGCATAAGCATAGCAAAAGGGAATCTGCCAGTTCAATTGTAACGCGTGGGCTGACACCGGTTTGCGAGAAGCAAAGAAATTCTGACAAAAGGAGGAAAAAACTCTTGCAACAAGAGATCAAATCCTGTATCGTCCGCATCTTTCCGCGCAGGCCTTCGGAAGTTGTCTCCTTTTGTGAAACTTCTGGCCTTCTTCGATGTCTTATAGTTGGAAGCAAAAGCGGTAATTAGTTAGGAGATTAGTGTAACCATGTCAGGATCTTGCAGAAGGGAATTACTGAGCGGCTATCTGGAGAATCGACTCGAACTCGAGGATCAACTGGATTTCCTTTCTCACGTTGATGAGTGCCCGCGTTGTTGGGAAGAGGTGTACAACGCGACTAAGGCGCGCCATCCGCATTACTACAAGAATACCTCTCGCCAGGTGAAGCTCACTACCCGCGAGCTCGAGCAAGACTCGGTGCTTCGCGAAGACGTTTTCGAGGTAGCCTAGCTGCCTCCGGGGCGGGTAAAAGCCCGCCCCTTTTAGCTTTTTTCCACTAGACGAACCCCAAGGACCCCAAGGACCTCAAGGACACCAAGGACGAAGACAAACTGCCTTTCGTCGTTGCTGTCCTTGTTGTCCTTGATGTCCTTGGGGGTCGCTACAGCTGATACAGCATCAGGTAAACAATCACGCCTGTCGCCGACACGTAAAGCCAGATCGGCAAGGTCCAGCGGGCCACTTTGCGGTGGGGGACGAAGTGCCCTCGCAACCCACGGCTCAGCGTCACAACCACCAGCGGGACGACCGCGGCCGCAAGCAACGAGTGGGAAATCAGAACGGCGAAATAGAGGGGACGAATCCAGCCCTGTCCGCCGAACGACCGCGACCCCGAGTAGGAATGGTAGAGAAGGTAAGATACCAGGAATCCCACTGACACGAGAAACGCGGAGATCATAAATGCCCGATGCCGCGCCCTCCGGCCCGCCCTGATCTCTCTCCACCCGAGCAGCAGCAAAAACGCGCAGGAGAAGTTCAAAAACGCATTGAAGGCAGGCCAGCTCATGCAGCCGCAACTCCTCTGACCGGCTCCATGGCCCGGACTGCGGCGACCGTGGCAACCACGCAGCAGACCAGGTTGACGATCAGCGAGACTTCCCATGACTGCGCAAACGGACCGGCCGGCGCGGCAGTCCCCCAGTACAGCGGCTCGCGCAGAAGTATGAGCGCGTAGGTGAGCGGATTGGCCCTCATCACCCACTGCAGCCAGCCCGCCGCTCCCTCCATCGGAAAAAGTGCTCCCGAGAGCATCCACATCGGCATGAGAAGCAGGTTCATGATGCCGTGAAATCCGGATGACGAGCTGATCCTCCAGGCAATGGCAAAGCCGGCCGCCGTCAGCCAGAGCGAAAGGAGCAAAAGACCGAGTGCGACAACCAAGGCTTTGGAAAAGCTGATGCGGACCCCGAGCAGGGGCGCGAGGAACAGGAGGATTACTCCCTGCAAAACCGCCAGCGTAGTGCCTCCAAGCACCTTGCCGAAAACGATTGCGAGCCGCGAGACAGGCGCGACAAGCACTGCCTGCAGGAAGCCCTCCTTTCGGTCTTCGATCACCGAGAATGTGGAAAAGATCGAGGTAAACAGCACGACCAGCAGCATCGTCCCCGGGTAGAAATATTCAAGATAGTTCATTGACTGTCCGGTGCCCGACGACCGGAAGGACGTCCCGATACCCGACCCGAGCAGCAGCCAGAAAACTATCGGGGTGCCGAAAGCGCCGATCACCCGGCTGTGTTGCCGCCTGAACCGACGCAGCTCCCGTTCCCATAGAGTTAGTGCCGGCAAGAGGAAAGACATTGTTTGGAATTCTATCAGAAGCCGGGACTACGAACCTACCCGCCCTGTTGAGCCGCTCAAGCTTTTACCGACCGGCAAACATAGCCGCCGCTTTGTATCAACTCTCACAGCAAAGACGGCGAATGCTTGGAAGAATATACTGTTGGAGCTCTATTTTCAGCCGGAGGGCGTCCGAGTCATGAAATCGAAATCGAAGATTCTTCTGAGCTTTGCCCTTGTCCTGGGTCTGACCGGATTGGTGCGCGGCCAGTATGTCCATAATCTCCCTCAGGTGGCCGACGGATCGGGGATCAGGACAACCTTCGTCTTCTTCAACAACACGAACGCCACCGCGACACTGACCTTGTCGCTGTTTGACGATGAGGGGGCCCCAATGGCAATTGGTCTGCCCGGCCTCGGATCGAGCGGCGTCTATACTCTGACTCTCCAAGCCGGCCAGACTCGCTTCTACCAGTCAAGCGCCTCCGGAAACCTGGTGGTCGGGTCGGGTCGGGTTGTCAGCAGCGGGCCAATCGGAGTATCGGCGATCTTCACGCTTTACAGCGGCCAGACGATCCTTACCGAAACCGGTATCGGCGGATCAGAAGCAGTGTCGCGGTTTACCATCGCGGTCGACACGAAGGAAAACCGAAACACCGGCCTCGCCATCCAGAACTTGAGCCCTGTGGCATCGACCGAGACGACTGTCACTTTCACACTCTTCGATGGCGACGGCAAGAAGATTGGTACCACGACGCGGCAGCTCGCGAAATTCGGGCACCTTGCCCTATTTGTCGGCGGCGAAGATGGCCTGTTTCCGACGGCGATGAATATCCGAGGTCAGCTGCTGGTGAGTGCGACTTCACAGGTCTCTGCGCAGACGCTGCTGCAGCATGTGAGCGGGGTGCCGCTGACCTCTCTGCCGGTCATCCCGCAATCCTCGAGCCAGACAGTGTTCAACCTCCCGCAAGTCGCCAATGGCTTCCAGACGGGCTCCAAGATCGGCGTGAAGACAACCTTCGTCATGTTCAACCCCGGCTGCGAACCGGCACATGTCTCTCTCGAGCTGACCGATTCGGGCGGAAATGTTTTCCCGGTGACACTCGACGACGGCCAGACCGGAAGCCAATTCAGCCTCTCTCTCGGCGCGCGCGCGACCAGGTTTCTGTCGACCACGGGCAACGGACCGGTCACCACGGGTGCCGCACGCGTGCGGTCCAGTGTCCCGATCGGTGTATCCGCGGTTTTCCGGCTGGTGGACGGTCAGGGCCGGACTGTGACCGAGACCGGAGTAGGCGATTCTCCAGTCGATAGCAACCTGACCTTGCCGGTTGACCTCACCTCTGGTTTCGACACCGGTGTGGCGTTGTTCAACCAAAACGCTTCGCCCGCCTTGGTCCGGTTTCAGCTGTTCGATCGAAATGGGACAGTGCTCGGCACGCCTTCTGAGCAGCAGTTCGTCGTTCTGGACCAGGAAGCCAAGTATGTCAGTCAGATTTTCCCCGGGGTCACGAATGTCCAGGGACAGCTTGCGATTATTTCGACATTGCCCGTGGCGGCTGTGACGTTGCGGCAGGGCGCCGGCGGCTCTCCGCTCACCACTATGCCGGTCAGCCGCGGTGTGACAGTTTCGCAGAACCCCGTCGGAGCCAAAGCGGTCCCGAAGCGCGTGAACGGCATCGACATCACCGGAGAGCGACAGCTCGATGTCAGGCTGGAGGCCGGCCACGAATTGACGGGCACGATCAACTTGCCAATCGGATCGACATTGACCCCGAGCCTCGCGCGTTTGATCGGCAGCAGCGGGGAGATGTTCCCCGGTTATCTTCAAGCGCCGGGCATCGGCCGGGTGCGTTGGGAGTACTCCGCACACCTGCCCAAGGGGACTTACACCCTGCGGCTTCTGCTGGCCAGCACCCAGGGAGACCAGGCAGGCACCGGGCTTCCGACCATGTCATTCCAGATGCACAGCCAGTCAGGAATCGTAATCAGCGGACCCACCGAGCGAGATGTTTCGGTGACAGCGAGCACCACTTACAGCCTTACAGGCACCTTGAAGGAGTTGCCGCGCCTCCCGCCATCGGCGCTATCGGAGCATATGGTTGCGCTGCTCTTCACTTCCACCGAGACGGGCGCAGCAGCGCTTGCGAGTGTGAACTCGACCGGGCAGTACTCCGCGCGGTTGCCCAACGGGCAGTACCGAGTAGACCTGACGGTTTTGCTGTCCGGCGGCGATACCCAGGTCCCTAATGCTGCCGTCCTCGCATCTATCGGACATCTAACAGTAAACGGCCATGCGGTTTCCGTGCCGGACATGTCGGTGCCACTGCTGACCAGGATTGACGGGCAACTTGTCACACCGGCTATGCCTGCCGTCCCGCAGGTATCTTACGTGCTGGGCGTGGATGCCGACGCGCCTCCTCTATTTTTTGTAAAGATTCCGCTTACCACGGTTCGTGCAGGAACCAGCTATGCGGCGGCAGGTGAGGGACCGTACACGCTTTACGTCAAGCGCGACCAGCCTCACGATCTGATGGCGACTGTGTCCCTTCCGAGCACAAACCAGGCGGAGCAGCGATTCTGGAGCACACCCCTGCCAGGCAGTTCTACAGAGAGCTTCACGACGGAGGTTGCCTCGCGTGATTTCACCTTCAACCCTCCCGCCAACCCGTATCAAGTTACGGGGACGGTGACGAATGCTCAGGGAAGCGTGCTGAAGAACGTCCTTGTCACCGCCGTTTGCGAGAGTCTGGACGGGGCGGTAAACACGTCGTTTCACGCCTCGACCCTGACAGGCGACAACGGCAAGTTTGAACTGAACCTCCTCCCCGGAACGAATTACACCCTGCAATTTGTCCCCGTGCCCGGCACGGGAGAGGGCTTATAACCGTGGTCGGTTCGGATCCGCCGGGTCAAGTACTGCCCCTTGTTTATCTCCCGAGCCGTTTTGTGGTCTAGTGGACCACATGAAGTTCGGCATCACGGGCATGAGCGGGCTGATCGGAAGTGCGTTGGCCCGATCGTTGCAGGCCGACGCCCATCAGCCTATCCCTCTCCCTCGGTCGGTCACCGACCCAGCGCTCCTGGAGGGTTTGGATGCTGTTGTAAACCTCACCGGCGCGCCGATTGCCGGACAGCGCTGGACGACCTCCCGCAAGAACCAGATCCGGGACAGCCGGGTAGTCGGTACGAGGCAGCTGGTCGACGCACTCGGTCGCTGCTCGACCCACCCTTCGGTTCTCGTCAGCGGCTCTGCCGTCGGGTTCTATGGCGTCAGGGGCGACGAAGAATTGGACGAGAACAGCCCGCCGGGCAAAGGGTTTCTGCCGGAGGTCGCGGTCGCCTGGGAGAGGGAAGCGCTAGTCGCTGGAAAACTGGGCATTCGGGTGATCCTTTTGCGGACCGGAGTGGTGCTGGCTCGGGAGGGCGGCGCGCTCCCCGAGATGTCAAAGCCTTTTCGCGCATTCGCCGGCGGGCCAATCGGCGAGGGCACCCAGTGGATGTCCTGGATCCACCTGGTCGACCAGGTTCAGGTTATCCGATTCGCGATTGATTCTTCAGGACTTAACGGCCCTGTAAACTCAACCGCCCCGAATCCCGTACGCAATGAAGAATTTGCGCGCGAGCTGGGCAAGGCATTGCGCAGGCCTGCTCTGATCAAAGCCCCCGCGTTTGCGTTGCGTGCGGTTTTCGGAGAAATGGCTGAAGAGCTGCTTCTGGGCGGCCAGCGAGTGGTGCCAAGGCGACTGGTCACGGCTGGCTTTCAGTTCCGGTTCTCGCAGCTTGGGCCGGCATTGGGGGATTTGTTTCAATAGGAGAATCCCGCATTCTCACAGCGATGGCAACTTAGTTTTTCGGAGCCGCGCACGCAGCGAGGGTGTTGCATAAGGTCGGAGAAGTGCGTTCGGCCCACAGGTATTGGGTTATGGGCTGATGTCGTGCGGAGGGCGAGATCGAATGGAGCCGCGCACGAGAGCGAACGACAGTGAGCGAGAGTAAGCGGACCACCAATCATTCGCTAAGTCGATACATTTACACACGAAGCAGTCGAGCGAGTCAGGTGGTCCGCTCACTCTCGCTCGCTTCTCTCGCTGTCGTGCGCGGCT
>Ga0105104_10000426_pt1 | contig 32306 bp, 23 predicted proteins | sample PPLLaktember2015_3_FD_87034 | JGI IMG/M metagenome (GOLD analysis project Ga0105104, IMG submission 87034) | Freshwater sediment microbial communities from Prairie Pothole Lake near Jamestown, North Dakota, USA - PPLs Lake P7 Core (6) Depth... | ecosystem: Environmental > Aquatic > Freshwater >... | reverse complement strand
GTCATGGGGAAGCTGTACCTTATCGCCACGCCGATCGGCAATCTGGAGGATATCTCCGCCCGCGCGCTGCGCCTGCTGCGCGAGGCGGCGGTCATCGCCGCCGAGGATACCCGCCAGACCGGCAAGCTGCTCGCCCACTACGGGATCCGCGCGCCGATGCTCGCCTATCACGAGCATAACAAACTGGTGCGGATCGAGGCTGTCCTGGAACGGCTTGCCACGGGCGATGTGGCGCTGGTCAGCGACGCCGGAACGCCCGGTTTAAATGACCCGGGGTACGAACTGGTGCAGGCGGCGCTCGCGGCCGGGTACGAAGTAAGCCCCATCCCCGGCCCGTGCGCGCCGATCGCGGCCCTCGCCGCCTCGGGCTTGCCGACCGACTCCTTCATCTACCTCGGCTACCTCCCGCGCCGGTCGGCGCAACGCAAGACGCTGCTGGCGGAGCTGTCGCGCGAACGCCGGACTCTGATCGCGCTGGAAGCGCCGCACCGGCTGGTCGAATCACTGGAGGATATCCTCGCCGCCCTCGGTGACCGCAAGCTGGCCGTCGGGCGCGAGCTGACCAAACTGCACGAGGAGTTCGTGCGCGGAACCGTGAACGGCGCGGTGAAGCATTTCCACAGTCATCCGCCGCTCGGGGAGATTACGCTCGTCATCGGCGGCGCGGAGGAATTGGAAAAGTGGAGCGAGGCGCAGGTCGTTTCCGCGTTGAAACGCGAGGCCAAGCGCGGCCGGCCGGCTTCGGCACTCGCCGAGGAAATCGCAGCCCAAAGCGGGTGGAACAAACGGGATGTGTATAAGCTGATTCATACCTGATCCATCTTCCTGTAGGGGCGACCCAGTGGGTCGCCCCTACAGGAAGATGGATCAGGTAGTAAGAAAAACTTCCTTTCTGTGAGGACATATGAACCTGGATGACCTGCAAGCCATTAAAAAGATCGACACGGAAGATATGCTCGGCTGCATCGACCGGCTCCCGGACCAGCTGGAGGAAGCCTGGAAGGCCGGGCAAGCCTTTCCATTGCCGGATGACCTGCGCCAGGCCAAACGGATCGTTATCGCCGGGATGGGCGGTTCCGCGATCGGCGGATCGATGCTCGCCGCCTACGCCTCGCCGCTTTCCCAGGCGCCGATCGTCGTCTGGCGCGATTATGGGCTGCCCGCCTGGGCCAAGGGTCCGGAGACACTGGTGATCGCCTCCTCCTATTCCGGAAACACCGAGGAGACGCTTTCCGCGTATCAGGCCGCGCTGAAAAACAAGTGCTCGGTGCTGGCGATGACGACCGGCGGGAAACTCGCCGCCGATGCCGGGCAGGACGGCGTTCCCGTCTGGAAATTCACCTACCGCGGCCAGCCGCGCAGCGCGGTCGGGTACACCTTCGCCCTGCCCTGCGCCGTGGCCGCCCGCCTGGGCCTGCTTCCCGATCCCGCCGGGGATGTGGCCGCCGCGGCCGCCGCGATGCGGAAACAGATGAAAGATGTCGGCGCCGATTCGCCCGCCGCGAAGAACGCATCCAAAAGCCTGGCGCTGAAGGAAGTCGGGAAGTCGGTGATCATCTTCGGCGCCGATTACATGGCGCCGGTGGCGCGCCGCTGGAAGGGGCAGGTTTCGGAAATCGCCAAAGCCTGGGCCCAGTTCGAAGAACTCCCCGAGCTCGATCACAATACCATCGCCGGTACGGTCCAGCCCAGGGAAGTCATCGAGCGCGCGGTGGTCGTCCTTCTGCGCTCCAAGTTCAGCCACGCGCGCAACGACCGCCGGATCGACATCACCCGCGAGCTGTTCGCGCGCCAGGGCTGGCAGATGGAGGAGGTCGCGGGCTCCGGGGACGGGCCGCTTGCGCAGATGTACACCTGCCTGCACTTCGGCGATTACACCGCGTTCTACCTGGCCATTTGCTACAACACCGACCCAAGCCCCGTGGCGGTGATCGAAGATCTCAAAAAGATGCTGGTGAAGTAACCGGCCCCTCCCCTGCCCTCCCCATAATGGGGGGGGTTAGGGGAGGGGTTTGTTTGGTATAATCCCCGCGCGCTGGAAAAAGCATCCGGCGCGCATCCTGGAGAGGTTGCATAGTCCGGTCTAATGCGCGCGCTTGGAGAGCGCGTGAGCCGCAAGGCTCCGTGGGTTCAAATCCCACCCTCTCCGCCTGAGGCACCGCCGTTCGCGGTGCTTTTTCCTTCCCGGGAGGCGACGTTGCCCGCACCGATCGTCGAATGCGTCCCAAATTTCTCCGAAGGTTGCAACGGGGGAACGATCGGCGCGATCCTGTCCGCCATCCGCGCCGTGCCGGACGCCCGATTGCTCGATTCCTCCGGCGATAGCGACCACAACCGGACCGTCGTCACGATCGCCGGCAGCCCCGAGGTCGTGGCTCAGGCCGCTTTTGCCGCAATCGAACGCGCCGCCGATCGCATCGATCTGCGTCTCCATAAAGGCGTCCATCCGCGCATCGGCGCAACCGACGTCGTCCCGTTCGTCCCCATCCGGGAAATAACCATGGAAGCCTGCATCGCCCTCGCCCGCGCGCTCGGACGGCGGGTCGGCGCGGAGCTCGGGCTGCCGGTATACCTGTACGGGGAAGCCGCCGCCCGGCCTGATCGAAAAAATCTCTCCGTTATCCGCCGGGGGGAATACGAGGGGCTGGCCGCGGCGATCGGGACCGATCCCGCCCGGGCGCCGGATTTCGGCCCTGCCCGGCTCGGATCGGCGGGCGCCACGGCGATCGGCGCGCGCGGCCCGCTGATCGCTTTCAACATTTATATTAAAACCGACAACCTCGGAACCGCCCGCGAGATCGCCCGGCGCATCCGCGCCTCCTCCGGCGGCCTCCCGGCGCTCCAGGCGATGGGCGTTATGGCCGGGGGACGCGGGCAGGTTTCGATGAACCTGCTGGATTTCACACAGACTTCGGTGCCGCAGGCCTACGACGCTGTGCGCGCCGAAGCCGGATCGCTCGGCGCGGAGATCGACTGTTCGGAATTAATCGGCCTGATCCCGCGGGCCGCCTGCCGCGATTGGAGCGCGGCGGATGTTCGCCTGGAGGATTTTTCCGAAAGCAGGATCCTGGAGGTGCGGTTGAGGCAGGTCGGATTGCTGGAAGAAAATCCTGGCCCAACCTAACCTCCCATCCCCTTGCCCTTCCTCCCTTCCCTTAAGGGATGGTGGAAGGGGTGTTCCTCCCCTCGTTTCACTCGGGATGGACGGGGTTAGGGGGTTAGGTCGGCGCTTGAAAATAATCGATTATGCGTCCAAAGAAATCATCCCCCACCCCATCCGATCTCCCCAGCCGCAAGCCGGGCCGCTATGCCGCCCGCTCAAAGAAACCGCTCGGCCTTCCCACGCGCGGGAAAACCGCGCCCAACCGCCTGCGGCCCACGGATGCATTCCTCGCCCTGTGCCACACGGAATTCACCCGCACCCTTCCAGGCCTGTATGTGGATTTGGGCTACGGGGAGACTCCCCAGACGACGATTGAATCCGCCGCGCGCCTGCGCCGATTGAATCCGGACCTGCGGTTCCTTGGCGTGGAGATCGAACCGGTGCGGGTGGCGGCCGCGCAATACGCAGCCGGGCCGGGGATGGAATTCCGCCTTGGCGGATTTAACCTCCCGCTGGTCAGGGGCGAGCGCGCGGGCATCATCCGCGCGATGAACGTGCTGCGCCAATATCCGGAGGGCGAATACCGCCCTTCGATCGATATCCTGGCCCGTTACCTGGGCGAAGACGGGCTGCTTCTGGAAGGGACAAGCGATCCACCGGGGCGATGGATGGCGTTTAATATCTACCGCCGCAGGCAGGCGGAATTGGCGTACGACGGGTTGACGTTTTTCGCGCGATTACGCCGCCCGTTTTCTCCGCGCGAACTGCAGGCGGTGCTTCCGAAGAATCTCATCCATCACGCCGAGCCGGGCAGCCCGCTCGACCGCTTCTTCGGAGACTGGGAAACCTGCTGGCGGCGCGCCTTCCGCCGCGCCCCGGAGGATCCGCGCCACTGCTTTCTCCTGGCGGCCCGGGATCTGGCCGCGGATTTCGGATACCCGGTCGACCGGCGTTCCATCCTGCTGGCGCGCGGGTATTTGCGCCTGAAATCAATCCCCGGGGAAACTCGGGGGCAGCCCGCCCTGTTCCAGACGATGCCTGAAAAGGCATAGGTTGGCGAACCTTTCGCAACCCTTAGGGTTGGGGGAACCTTTCACAACCCTTAGGGTCGTCTGAAAAACAAAAGCGGCTCGTCGAGCCGCTTTTTTCCTTCCAGAGACGTTCCGATTTACCGCTTCTTCCCCCGCGGGGTCTTGGCCTTGCGTTCGCGGGCCATTTCCTTTTCCATTTTCTTCCGGAATTTCACCGCGGTTTCAATCGCCGCCTTTTTCGAGGGGTACAGGTGGATGTAGAACCGTTTGTTATGCACCTTCCCCTTCAGTTTGTAATACACGCTGACAACCGGCATGACCGTCCGGCCTTTGTTGCCCTTGGTGTATGTGACGCTGACGCCGTTGTACCCGGTCCGGTTGTTGCGCTGGGGACGGGCGCGGTACGGTGCGCGATTACGGCGCGGCGTGGCTGGTTTTTTCGTATTCATCATTCACCTCGTTGGTTGAATCCATTTTTTCGTTCCGAGAATCCATTCCCGCACCACGAACCTGGTGAAGTGAGCGCCATGCCGAATTGCCCCTCAGCACCTCAATTCTGCGGCCGGAATAAAGCGAAAGCCGGGGTTTCCCCCGGCTTTTTTGTTATTCCGCAACCGTGCTGGGCGCGGCCGGTTCTTCGACCGCTTCCTCTTCCGGCCGGTACCCCGTCCCGGCCGGGATGAGCTTGCCGATGATCACGTTTTCCTTCAACCCCAGCAGCGGATCGTTCTTGCCTTCGATCGCCGCTCCGGCCAGCACCTTGATCGTATGCTGGAAGGAAGACGCGGAAAGGAACGAGTCGGTCGAGAGCGAGGCCTTGGTCACTCCGAGGAGGACCGGCGCCGCGGTGGCCGGCTGTTTGCTTTCCGACAGCAGCTTTTCGTTGATGTCCTGCAGGCGGAACCGTTCGACCAGTTCGCCCGGCAGGAAGTCCGTATCGCCGGGCCGGACCACCTGAACCTTGGCCAGCATCTTGCGCAGAACCACTTCGAAGTGCTTGTCGTTGATGTTCTGCCCCTGGGCGCGGTATACCTTCTGAATTTCGGTCAGCAGGTAGAGCTGGCAGGCTTCGCGCCCCGAGATGCGCAGGATCCGGTGCGGGTTGAGGGAGCCTTCGGTCAGGTTCTGGCCGGCTTCCACCCGCGATCCCTCGGCGATGATCAGGCGCGCGCCGCTCGGGATCTCGTACTCGGCTTCCTCGCGGTGTTCGTAGGTGATGACCGCCTTATGCTCGCGCACGCGCAGCTTGCCCGCGTGCTCGGCGACGATTTCCGCGTCGCCCCGCGTCGCCAGGACCGCCCCGGCTTCGACGGTGGTGTTGTCGTCGACCTTCAGGGACCAGTTGCCCGGAACCTGGTACTCGTCGCGCAGGATTTCGCTCGAAACGATCTTGACCGTGCGGTGGCCGGTTTCGGAACGGTGGACCTCGACGATCCCGCCGATCTCGGTCACGATCGCCTCGCCCTTCGGCTTCTTGCGGGCTTCGAAGAGCTCTTCCACCCGCGGGAGGCCGGAGGTGATGTCGCCGCCCGCCGCCACGCCGCCGGTATGGAAGGTTCGCAGAGTCAGCTGGGTGCCCGGCTCGCCGATGGATTGCGCGGCGACGATCCCCACCGCGACCCCCATATCCACCATGGCGCCGCGCCCCAGATCCACCCCATAGCACTTCTGGCACAAGCCGTGGCGCAGGGTGCACGTCAGCGCGGACCGGACGACCACTTCCTCCAAACCGGAACCGGAAATTTGTTTGGCTTGTTCCATGCTGATGATGTCGTTTCGGCTGACGATCAGCTCGCCGGTGTGCGAATCCACCACTTTTTGCGCGGTAATCCGGCCGAACAGGCGCGATTCGAAGGTCTGGCCCGCGACGTCGTCCTTGCGCCGGATGTGGATTCCGTCTTCCGTGCCGCAATCCACGTTCATGATGATCAGATCCTGCGCCACATCCACCAGCCGCCGGGTGAGGTAACCGGCGTCGGCCGTGCGCAGCGCGGTATCCGCCAAACCCTTGCGGGCGCCGTGGGTTGAGATGAAGTACTCCAGCGCGGTCAGCCCGTCGCGGAAATTGGAGCGGATGGGGAGCGGGATGATGCGCCCGGCCGGATCCGCCATCAGGCCGCGCATGCCGGCCAGCTGGGAGATCGGGCCGAACCCGCCCTTGGTCGCGCCCGACAGCGCCATGGTGCTCAGGTTGCCGGTCGGGTTCATGTGGCGGCGGACCGCGTCGGTGACGTCGATCAGCGCCTTTTGCCACAGGTCGATGATGCGCTCGTTCTGTTCCTGTTCGGTCAGCAGGCCGCGGCGGAAATCCTTTTCCAGATCCGTCTGTTCTTCCAGCGTGCGGTCGACGATTTCCGCCTTTTCCGGCGGCACGGTGATGTCGGAAACCGCGATCGTCGTGCCGGAGCGCGTGGCGTAATGGAAGCCGATATCCTTGATCCGATCCACCACTTCGATCGTCGGTTCCGATCCCAACACCTGGTAGCACTGCGCGACCAGTTTTTGCAGCGAGCCCTTGTCCAGCATCTGGTTCACAAACCGCATGTTCTCCGGCAGGATCATGTTGAAGAGCACCCGGCCGGCCGTGGTCGGGATCAGCCGTTTTTGCGCGCGCGCGTAGCGCTCGCCCTTTTCGCTGAACCAGGTTGCGGTAAGCAGGGAGATCGGGGTGTGCAGGCTGAGTTTACTCAGGCGGTAGGCCAGCTCCACCTCTTCCATGCTGCTGAATTGCTGGCGCTTGTCGCCCGTCTGGGCTTCCAATCGCGGATCGGTCAGGGTCAGGTAGTACACACCCAGGACCATATCCTTGGTCGGACCGACAATCGGTTCGCCGTCGGCCGGCTTGAGCAGATTCTTCGTGGAGAGCATGAGCGAACGCGCTTCCGAGACCGCCCTTTCGGATAGCGGCACATGCACGGCCATCTGGTCGCCGTCGAAGTCCGCGTTGAACGCGGCGCACACCAGCGGATGAATGTGGATGGCTTTGCCTTCCACCAGCACCGGCTCGAAAGCCTGGATCCCGAGGCGGTGCAGCGTGGGCGCGCGGTTGAGGAGCACGGGACGGTCGCGGATCACTTCCTCCAGAACTTCCCACACCTCGGGCCGTTCGCGTTCGATGAAGCGGCGCGCGCCCTTGACGTTGTTGGCATAGCCGTAGGCCACCAGCTTGGCGATGACGAACGGGCGGTACAGTTCGAGCGCCATGACCTTGGGCAGCCCGCACTGGTAAAGTTTGAGTTTGGGGCCGACCACGATCACCGAGCGCCCGGAATAATCCACGCGCTTGCCGAGCAGGTTGCGGCGGAAGCGGCCCTTCTTGCCCTTGAGCATGTCGGAAAGCGATTTCAGTTCGCGGCGGCCGCGGCGGGAAAGCGCCTTGCCGCGCTGCGAATTGTCGATCAGGCTGTCCACTGCTTCCTGCAACATGCGTTTTTCGTTGCGGACGATCACGTCCGGCGCGCCGAGTTCGATCAGCCGCTTGAGGCGGTTGTTGCGGTTGATCACCCGCCGGTAAAGGTCGTTGAGATCGGAGGTGGCGAACCGGCCGCCGTCGAGTTGGACCATCGGCCGCAGTTCGGGCGGGATCACGGGGAGGACCGTCAGGATCATCCATTCCGGCCGGTTGCGCGACCGGCGGAACGCTTCGACCACCTTCAGCCGCTTCGAGGCCTTCTTCTTGCGCTGCTTACTCTTGGTGGTGCGGACGTCCTTCCAAAGCGTTTCGGATTCCTTCTCGAGGTCGAGGTTGCGCAGAATTTCATAAAACGCCTCGGCGCCCATTTCCGCCTTGAATACCTGGCCCCAGCGCGTCTTCAGTTCGCGGTAGCGGCTCTCGCCGACGAAGGAGAGCTTCTTGATCTCCATCAGCTCTTCGCGCTGCTGCAGAAGCGAATCGCGCGCTTCCTGGGTCTGGTCTTCCATCTGGCCGCGCAGTTCCGTGAGCGTCTCGTCGGCCTCGGCCTTGGTCTTTTCCTTTTCGAGCTTGATTTTTTCGACGGCCTTGTCGCGTTTTTCCTTCAGCTCGCTTTCGATTTCCTCCAGGCGGGTCTTGACCGCCTTCTGCAGGACCGTAAGGTGCTTGGAGGTGATGGTTTCGCCCTTATCGGCGATCATCGTCGAAGTGGCCGAGAATTCGATCGGGACGCGGATGGTCGAGCCCTGCTTTTCCTTCAGCGACTGCTCCATCCGCTGGCCTTCCTTGATCAGCGGGTCGAGCCGTTCACTGACGTCCTCGTCGAACTTGTCCTTCGTGCTCTTGATCTTTTCATCCAGGTCGGCGATGCGCTTCTCGAGCTGCACCTTTACCTGTTTGATCTTCTGGTTGATCTCCGCGCCCTGTTTGTCTTCCGCCTTGGCAAGCTCTTCGTCAAGCCGCTTGAGCGCCTTCTGACGCGCGTCCTCGTCCACATGGGTGATGACGTACTGCGCGAAATAGAGGACCCGGTCCAGGTTTCGCCGGCTGATGTCCAGCAGCAGCCCCAGGTAGGAGGGCACGCGGCGGGTGTACCAGACGTGCGCCACCGGCGCCGCCAGTTCGATGTGGCCCATCCGCTCGCGGCGGACCGAGGAGCGCGTCACTTCCACACCGCATTTATCGCAGACCACGCCGCGATGGCGTACGTTCTTGTACTTGCCGCAATAGCACTGCCAATCCCGCGTCGGTCCGAAGATCGCCTCGCAGAACAAGCCGTCCTTTTCGGGGCGCAGGCGGCGGTAATTGATCGTCTCAGGCCGCGTTACTTCGCCGTAAGACCAGGAACGGATCGTGTCGGGTGAGGCAAGGGTGACCTTGAGGGACGTAATGCCTTTTGCTTCCACTATTCACTCTCCGGGATATAAAATCCGAGGATTGGTCCGAGAAGACCCCCTACCGGGTTTAAGCAGGCAAAACAAGCGCATGGGGCACCGCCCACGCGCTTTAAGTTGGAATTATATCTTGGTGGCGGAATTATATCCTTCGCAGGCCAATCGGTCAAGGATTAGCTAAAATCCATCCAAAATGTCCTTTTTCCTCGGGAATCCCTTATTTTTCGGGATTTTTCGACGATGTCATTTCTTAACAAAAGGAGGCGCGGCCATGCTGGATATTTTACAGGTCTTGGATTGTATCCTTCGTCAATATACTCATATCGTCATCGGAAACGCAGTACCCGTCCCCCGGTCAAGGAGACGCCGTAAAGAATCCGATCAATCCGCACTGGTTCATCGTCTCGATAATGTTCCTATTCATCCTGATACACCAGACCGACATACGGCTGCGCCCGCCCTAGCGGAGATCATCGCCAAATGATCCCGCCTCCTCCGGGGGAACACTCCCGCGGCGCTCGGCGTCCTACTGGATATCCGATTCCGCATCCAGGAGGTGATCATGTCCGCACGCCGCGTATTTCCCATAATTTTTGTTCTCGTTTGCGTCCTACTCCTTTACGGTTGTGCCGCTGCAGCCCCCGCTTTGGGTGATCTATCCAGAAGTTTCGCCGCCGATCCGGTTGACGCCTGGCCCAATGCCGCCGCCGGAGGAGTCTCAAAAGCCGAGGGCGGATTGCCCCCGTTGCCGACGTCCGCCGCGCCCGCCACCGGTCAGTCCGCCCCGGACGGCCAGGCCGCACAAGACGGCCAAACCCCGCTGATCATCAAACAGGCGCAGATCCGCCTGCAGGTGAAAAACACCGACCAGGCGATCGACCGGCTGACCCAGATCGTCTCCGACACGGACGGCTACATCATCTCGAACCGGATCTGGTACGAAGAGGCCGGCGGGGAAAATTACAAGTTCGCCACCTACACCATCGGCGTGCCGGTGGACGCCTTCGAGGTCGCCCTGCGCCGTCTGCGGACCATGGCGCTCAAGGTCGTCGATGAAAACGCCAGCGGCCAGGATGTCAGCGAAGAATATGTGGATCTCGAATCCCGCCTGCGTAACCTCGAGGCCACCCGCGACCGCATCCGCGGCTTCCTGGACCAGGCCCAGTCGGTCGAGGAATCCCTGCGCATCAACAACGAGCTGGCCGCGATCGAGGATCAGATCGAACAGGTCCAGGGCCGGATGCGCTTCCTTTCCAGCCGGGCCGCTTTTTCAACCATAACCATCCAGCTGGATCCCGAACTCCCCGCTCCGCCGACGCCCACCCCGACGCCCGAACCCGTTCCCTACCAGTGGAATCCCGGCGCGACCTTCCAGGACGCGAGCGCGATGGCGATCAAGCTCGGGCAGTTGCTGGTGGACGCGTTCATCTACCTCGTGGTCTGGGTGCCGTTCGCCCTCCCGGTCCTGCTCATCTGGATTGTGTATAAAATCGTGACCCATAAACGAAAACCCGCGCAACCGTAACCACGGATTACGCCGATAAAAAAACCGAGTACACGGATAGATCTTTCAAGATGGATTTATCCGTGTAATCGTATTAAAATCCGTGAAATCCGTGGTAAGCCAATATGCAGAAACCGATGCCGGGTTACCCCGTGCGCAGTAATTCCATCCTCCGGATTCTCCTCGCGGGGCTGACCGTGCTCGCGGTCCTGGCCGCCCTCGGATACGTGATCGTTTACGTTTATATCGCCGCGCGGCGGATGGGGTACCCGTACGAACTGGAATGGATTGAAAGCGGTTTTGTCGCCCAGGTCGGGCGGGTCCTCGCCGGCCAAACCGTTTACGGCCCGCCGAGCATCGCCTTCACTCCCTTCATCTACACCCCGCTGTACTTCTACCTCTCCGCCGCGGCCGCCAAAATCACCGGCGCCGGTTTCCTGCCGCTGCGCCTCGTGTCAGTGATATCTTCGCTGGCCGCGATCATCGGTATCTTCGCGCTCGTCTTCCGGCATAGCCGCCATCTCGCGGCGTCATTTCTCGCGGCGGGGCTCTTCGCCGCATCCTACCGGATCACCGGTGCCTGGCTCGACGTGGCCCGGGTGGATTCGCTTGCGATCGCGCTGCTGGTGCTTTTCTGCCTCGCGCTGCCCCGCGCTCCGGACCGGATTCGCTGGCTGACGGCGGGTCTGCTCGCCGGCTTGATGGTGCTGACCAAACAAACCATGGTCCTCGCCGTGGCGCCGTTCTTCGCGGTTCACCTGATCCAATACCGCGCCCGCGCACTGTGGATGGCGGCCGGCTGCCTGCTGCCGCTGGGCTTGGCCGCGCTGTACCTCAACATAACCAGTGAAGGATGGTTTTCCTTCTATACGATCGAGCTGCTCGGACAGCAGGCCGAATGGCTGGGGCAGGACGTTATCGTCGGATTCTGGAAGACCGATATGCTGCGCCATTATTTTTTCTCGCTGGGGATTGGCGCGGCGGGGTTGCTGCTGATCCTGCGCGAACGGCGCGGGGAATTCTGGGAGTGGCTGGCGCTCTTGGCCGGGGCGCTGCTTTGCTCGTTCCTCGCGCGGATTAAAAACGGCGGGTACGATAACGTCCTGCTTCCGGCGGTGGCGCTGATTGCGATCCTGTTCGGCCTTGGCTGGGCGCGGGTCACCGGCAGCCTGCTGAAGAATCCGAATGTATTCCGGGACGCGGCGGGGATCGTGCTGACCGTTGCCGCTCTGTACCAGTTCTACCACCTGCGGTACAACCCCGCCGATCAGCTTCCGACCGCCCGCCACTACGCGACGGGCGAGGCGTTCGTCGAATACCTTGGGGAATATTCCGGCGACGTATACGTCCCGTTTCACACCCATTATTCCGTCATGGCCGGAAAGCCGGCCTATGCGCACCAGGCTGCGTTGTGGGACGTACTGCGCGGCGAGGGGACGAACCGCGGCAAGGAAATCCTCTCCCGCGACATCGAAGAAGCTTTACGCGCGGAGACATTCACCGCCGTCATCGTCGACGGGGACGGCCAGTGGAATTTCCTCAACGGCCTGGAGGATTTTTATACGCTTCAGGCGGATGCGCTTCCCCCGGACTATGGGCCGACCCCGCTTACCGGCTGGCTGATCAGCCCAAGGCTGGTATTTCTGCCGAAGGCCGATCCTCAAAGCGCCTTCATGGTGCCGGCGGAAATCCTCAACCATCAACTCGAAAAAAGATATTGGTATCAGTTATTCCCATGCCTGACCCTCATGTAATTATTCGTCATTCCCGCGCACACGAATGATCGTCATTCCCGCGTGGTTTACGCGGGAATCCATATCACCCTCGATTGCATCCATACTCGTAATAAAGAAAAAACACTGGATCCCCGCTTTGTGCACGCGGGGAGGACGATCTTTACGTTTCGCGCCGGGATGACAGCCGTTCGTCCCCCGGCGTGTTTTTAGCCGGTATCCATGAAAAACCCGATGGCACTTTATGTGTTTGGATTGGATCCCGGCTCCGATCACTCGGGGATGATCCCTCGCTCCACTCGGGACAGGCTCAGTTAAATAATGCGCGGATAATTAATAACAAAAACCGGCCGCATGCGGCCGGTTAATTCGTCTTTGTTTTTCGATTATCGATGGTCGGCCGTCACCCCTCGGCTTTGCTCTCCTCTTCCTGCCCCACCAGCTTCTTCCACTCGCCGTGGATGCCGTCCTCGCTGACGCCGAAATAGAAGCGCGCTCCCTTCGGCGTGCGCTGGATCAGATCGTAGCTGGATTCGCCGCGCCGGGATCGCTTCCGAAGGAGCGCCAGATCGCCCTGCCAGGTGAGGGTCTCCGGGGCCGGCAGCTTGGCGTGCTCGCTGATCGCGTAATGCCACAACCGGCGCGAGGAAGACAGGGTGACATTTTTCACCATGTTCCCGTTGCGCAGATCGCGGACGGTGTAATAGCGGTCTCCGTCGCGCTCCTCGAACGAGACGACTTCCACGCCGGTGCGCGGGGCCGCAACCCCCTGATCGGCCGGAGCGGCTGGGGCGGCGGTTTCGGCGGCGGCGGGTGCGGCGGGAGCGGCGGGCGCGGCGCCTGCCGGCGCCTGCAATTTACGGCCGACCAGCGTGACGATCTCATCGCGCACGGCCAGCCCGGTTTCGTCCTCGTCGCGGGTGTAGATCTTGCTGTCTTCGACGGCGTAGGGCGGATCGTCGCCGCGCGGAACCATCACGCGGATGACCTGCTTGCCGCGGGTCTCCTGCACGTCGACCGCCACCGCGAGCGCCGGGGAGAGCTTGCGCCCGATTTCGCGCTCGAGGAAGGTGACCGCCTTGGCGGCTTCGGGAACCCCGACCGGCGGAGTCTTGGGATCCGGCCCAACGCCGATAAACACCGCGCCGCCGTTGGTATTGGCAAAGGCGCATACGTCGGCGATGACTTCGTACAGCCTGCCGCCTTTTTCCGTCATGGCTTCATGGAAGGCCTGCACGATGCTCGGGCCCTCCTCGCGCGCGCTCTGGATGAAGTCGAACGCCTCCACTTCCTGCTGCGTCACCCGGTGGGTGCGCGTCCGCGAAAAATCGTTCCCCTCGAACAGCTCGCGCAGCGCGGCGAAGGAGATTTCCGGGAGGAGCATTTCCGTGGCGCGGTCTCCCACGCCCAGGTTTTTACGGTTGGAGGGATCGGCCCGCAGCCGGTGGGAGTCCGAACCCTGGATGCAGTGCATCCGCCGCGGGTATTCCGGTTTAACGCCGGTGAAGAAGGCCGAGGTGGAAAACCGCCCGCGCTGGTCCAGGTCGGTCACCTCGAGCGCGTGCAGGTGCGGGTCCTGGGTATAGGCGATCTTGGTCTGGCCGCCGAAATCGAATCCGCGCAGGGCCACGCCGTTGGTCGAGTTGGCATGCGCCGCAATCGCAAGTCCCCCCGCTTCGTCGATCTTGCGGTAGGCGCTGAGCACATCCGCGCTCGCGCCGACGATCGAGGAACCCTGGTCGATCTGGCTGTCGGGAATGTTCAGGTCGAGCAGGATGTGCTCGATCTCGCGCACGCTTTTTTCGGGGGGAAATATTCCGAGGATGTGGAATCCCAGCGTCGCGGTGAATTCGAAACCCGGAAAGACGACCAGCTTGGCGAGCAGGCGGCGGTATTCCTCCAGCCGCGGGCGTTCTTCGCCCGCCAGCCGCCCGCCCTTTTCCAGCGCCTCCAGAAAAGCGATCTCCTCGCGCATGCGGCGGTAACCGCCGACGGTGTTATGGTCGGTAAAGGCGATCGCCGAGAGGCCGCGCGTCTCGGCCCGGCGCAGAATATCCAGCATCGTCACGCCCGTCTCCTGGTAATCCCCGGAGGCGGGCGTATGGGTGTGCAGATCGATGACGTACCACTGTCGGTTTTTTCGGCTCATATGGGTTTATAGGAATTTTTGAAAGGATGCGGATGAGGCGGGTTTGGCCGCCTCCTCACGGTGAGTCTGATCCGCCGGGGCGGCCAGAACCTTGGAAAGCAGATGCAGCAGATTTTCCGGCATGTACGGTTTGACGATGAAGGCGTTGGCGCCGGCGGCCAGGCATTCCTCCGTCATGTTGATCCCGGAGGTCATGACCACGCGCACGCCCGTGAGCTTCGGATTGCCCTTAAGTTCACGCAGAATTTTTACGCCGTCCTGGCCCCCGAGGTGCACGTCCAAAAAGACCAGATCCGGTTTGTCCTCCTCCGCCTGCGCCGCGGCGGGCCGCTTGGAATCATATGACCGGACCTGATACCCCTCGATCTCCAGCAGGGTCGTCAGCAGCATGGTCATGTCGCGGTCGTCTTCCAAGAGCAAAATCTTCGGCATTCATGTCCTCCCATGCGTTCTCAGGATCGATCCCGCCCGCATTTGCGCCGGATGGGCGTCAACGGGCGCGGGCTTTTTGCTTCGACGCTTTTGCGCGGGCCTTCTTCCCGGCCGGAGCCATCACCTTTCCGGGCGCAGGCTTCCGGCCGTTGCCGGAATCCGGCATTAGCGCCTGGGCCAATACCTCGTCGACCGTATCCACCAGGATGAATTTCATTTCGTCGCGGATTTCCTTCGGGATGTCCACCAGATCCCGTTCGTTCCGGCGCGGCAATATCACAGTCTTCAGGCCGGCGCGGTGCGCGGCGAGGACTTTTTCCTTTACCCCGCCGATCGGAAGGACCTTCCCGCGCAGGGTGATTTCGCCGGTCATGCCCACGTCCGAACGGACCGAACGGCCGGAAATGAGCGAGACCAGCGCGGTCGCCATCGTAATCCCCGCCGACGGCCCGTCTTTCGGCTGGGCCCCGCCGGGAATGTGGAGGTGGATGTCGTGGGTTTCGAAAAAGTTCGCCGGAAGCTTGAGGGTCTCGGTCTTGGAACGCACGAAGGAAAGCGCGGCGTGCGCGGATTCCTGCATCACCTGGCCGAGCGAGCCGGTGAGTTGGAATCCCCGCCGGCCCGGCATCTGCGTCGCCTCGATGAACAGAATATCGCCGCCGATCGGGGTCCAGGCCAGCGCGGTCGCCACACCGGGGATCGAGGTGCGTTCCTGGACCTCCTCGGTGTAGAGGTATTTGATCGGCCCGAGGAACTCCACAACCTTTTCGGCCGTGACCTTTTCCCGCATCGCCTTGCCTTCGGCGATCCCGGTGGCTACTTTACGGCAGATCGCGCCGATTTCCCGTTCCAGCTCCCGGACGCCCGCTTCGCGCGTGTAATTGCGGATCAGAGTCCGCAGCGCGTCCTCGCCGAATTCCACCTCTTCGATGCGCAGGCTGTTCTCCCGCAACTGGCGCGGGACCAGATAGCCCTTGGCGATCTCGATTTTCTCGCGTTCGGTGTAGGAGGAGATGGTGATGATTTCCATCCGGTCCAGCAGCGGGCCGGGGATCGTCTCCAGCAGGTTGGCGGTGGTGATGAAGAGCACCTGCGAGAGATCGAACGCGACTTCCAGGTAGTTGTCGCGGAATTCGCGGTTCTGCTCCGGATCGAGCACCTCGAGCAGCGCCGAGGACGGGTCGCCGCGGAAATCCGAACCCAGCTTGTCGACCTCGTCCAGCATGAATACGGGGTTGCGGCTTTCCACCCGCCGCAGCGCCTGCAGGATCCGCCCCGGCAGCGATCCGATGTACGTCCGCCGGTGGCCGCGGATCTCGGCTTCGTCGTGCGTTCCGCCCAGCGAGACGCGCACGAACTTGCGCCCCATGGCGCGGGCAATCGACCGGCCCAGCGAGGTTTTACCGACGCCCGGCGGCCCGACGAAGCACAGGATGGCCCCCTCGCGTTCGCGCCGGATTGAATCCCCGGGCTTGGCTTCGGGCTTGGCATCATCCTTGCGCTCGACCCGCAGCTTGCGCACGGCGAGGTATTCCAGAATCCGCTTCTTGACATCGTCGAGCGCGTAATGGTCTTCGTCCAGCACGCGCCGCGCGTCGTTCACATCCAGGTGGTCCTCCGTGACCTTGCTCCACGGGAGATCGATCAGCCAGTCCAGGTAGGCCCGGATGACTCCGTATTCGGCCATCGCCGAGGGCAATTTCGCAAGGCGTTCGAGTTCGCGCTTGGCCTGCCCGGCCGCCTCCTCGGGCATCGCCGCGGCTTCGATCTTCTTGCGCAATTCCTCGACCTCAGCCGCCTGTTCGTCGGTCTCCCCCAACTCCTTCTGGATCGCCTTCATCTGCTCGCGCAAGAAATACTGCCGCTGAACTTTTTCAATCTCGGAGCGGGCTTCCTCCTGGATCTTCGCCCCGAGCTGCAGAACATCCAGCTCCTTGGTCAGCAGGCCGACCAGCAGCTTCAATTTCGCGGCAGCGGAATCCAGCTCCAGGATGTCCTGCCCCTGGTTGAGGTCCATGCGCTGATAATTGGAAATGGTGTACGCCACCTGGAGCGGATCCTCCAGGCTGACGATCGTGGTCACCAGTTCGCGCGGCACCGAGGGGATGAGTTCCGCGATCTTGGAGAACTGGTCGCGGACGTTGCGCGAGAGCGCCTCCACCTCGAGCCCCGTCTCGACCGTCTCGGGCGCCGGCTCCACCCGCGCCTTCAGGTACGGTTCTTCATCGGTGTACTCGAGGATGCGGATGCGCGAAAGCCCCTGGACCACAATCCGGATCGTCCCGTCCGGCGCGCGGAACAACCGATGAACAATCGCCGCCGTCCCGAGCGTAAACAGGTCCGCCGGGCCGGGCGTGGCCAGGTCCGGATCTTTGGAGGTGACCAGCCCGATGATGCGCTCCCCGACCGTGGCATCGTCCACCAGGCGGATCGAGCGGGGTTGGCCGACCGTCAGCGGCACGACGGTTTGCGGGTACACCACCACGCCGCGCAGGGGCAGGATCGGCAGGTTGTCCGGAATGCGGAATTCGGAATCCGGCGCGCCGGGTTTGGGGGCAACTTCGGGGGCGGTCTCTTCCTTCACCTCGGCGACGATCGACGACAGGACGGCCTCCATCGGCTCGTCCGGCCGTTCCCCGAAGGGATTGGAATCGCCGAGCAGGTCTACGAGTTCTTCCGCGGAATTAATCCATCGGGATGCCGGCATTAACCATATCCTAGGCTTTGCAGCCGCTCAGGTCGCATTCGGAGTTGCCTGGAGCTTGCGCAAATCGACCAGCAGAAATCCGTCGTGATAGTGGGCGCGGATGTAATCGGGTTCCACCGCGACCGGCAGATCGACTTCGGTCAGAAACTCACCGGTGTGAATTTCCATCTGGTGGTACACCCTGCGTTCCTGGTGATCCTTGCGGTTCCCGGTAATCCGGAGCACCCGTCCCTCGAGCGTGACGGCGATATCCGCGTGTTCCATCCCCGCGACTTCCACCTGGACCTGGATGGCCAGTTCGGTCTCGTAGACATCCGTCGGCGGACGCCACACGTGGGTGTGATGGATCCAGACGTATCGGCTTGTGATGTATTCGTGCTTGTGAAGAGGGCCGGTGTTGCGATCGCTGGATTCGCAACGGAAATCCTGGAGGTCGACTGGGGAGGGATTGTCCATAACCGCCGCCTTTCTTGGGCCGTGACTATTGTATCACCGCCTCACTCCCATCCCCCGTCCCCTTCCCCCTCTCCTGGCATAAGCCAGGAGAGGGGGAAGGGGTGCAGGGGTAGGGGGTGAGGCGGTGATGTTCGCAACGATGAATGGGTTCTCAATCGTTGTCAACCATAGTCCATCGTCCCTAGTCCATCATCCGATTTCTACCAATCGATTTCCATTTTATCCGAGGCGAGCGCGACCTCGCCTTTAAAACTCGACTTGGCTTCCGCGAGCAGGGTATCGCCATCCGCATACGGATCGGTGTGGATCAGGAGCAGCCGGCGTACGCCGGCCGCGCGGGCGGCGGCCCCCGCCTGGGCCGCGCTCGAGTGGCCTGTTCCCGCGCCCGTGGCTTCATGGATCAGCAGATCGGCATCCCGGGCCAGCTCGACCAGATTGGCGGACGGCTCGGTGTCGGCCGAGTATATGAAGCTTTTCCCGGCGGGGAGGATTTCCACCCGCAACCCCAGCGTCGGCACCACATGCTTCACCGGCGTGGAGAACACCCGGAACTCGGCGTTCGCCAGGACCGGCGTGCGTTTCCCCCGCTTGACGGTTCGGTAACTCACCGGGAACTGGTCCGGCATTTTTTTCCATCCGTACATCTGCATAGCCTTGCGGATGCGGCGGATGCTCTCCGCGCATGAATGCACGCGCATGGGTTCCGTCCGGCCGCGCAGGCAAAGTTCCATCATGAACAGGGTCAAACCGGCCGCGTGATCCGGATGAAAATGGGTGATGAACACATCCCCGATCCGGTTGGCACCCGCGCCGAGCACCTCGAGCCGGCCGCGCGGCGAAACGCCGCAATCGATCAGCAGGCCGTGTTCCTCGCCCAGGCAGGCCAGGTGGGTCGGCCGCCGCGTTTCGGTGGCGAGCAGGCAGGACGCGCCGAGGATGACCAGCCTCACCATCCGAGCACCTCGGCGGCCGCCAGCGGCGTCACCCACGTTTCGAGAATCGCGGCCAACAGGAACATGGGAAGCACCACGCCCAGCAGCACGATCAGCCAATCGGCCAGCGCCTGGAGCCAGATCTGTCCGAGCGAGCGCCCTTCCGGTTTGGCCAGCAGGCAGTTGCCGACGCGCAGGATGGCCGCGCCGGAGATCAGCATGGCCGGGATTTCCACGATTCCGTGCGGGAGGACAAACCCGAGCAGGAACAATCCGGCCGCGGTGCCGCCGCGCGCCATGGTCGCGGTGGCGAAGGCAATCACGCCGATCGGGAGCATCAGCACCACCAGCCCCATGATCCCGAGCGAGATCGCCCCCATCACGAAGGCCAGAAAAATCGCCTGGGCATTGTGGGAAAAGATCATCCAGGTCCCGCCCGGGGTGAAGAAGCCGAGGGCTTCAAGCGACTCGAGAAACTCGGTTTTATATTCCCGGGTTCCCAGCATCGACACGGGCAGCGGGAACCGCTCGGCCAGCACGATCCCGACCACCACCGCGAGGGCAAGTGCAATCGCCGTCCACGGGACGGCCGGCAGGATGCGGCGGAAGGCGGGCGCGACCGCCTGGCGGTACCACGCGCGTGGTGTGCGCGCGCCCCCGCTGAAGCAGCGCCAGAAGTAGGAGCCCATCCGGTCGAAGCGCAATTCCTCGACCTCGCGCGAGAGCAGTTCCTCGCGCCGGAACTGGCGCAGCCCGATCCGGATGAAGATCACCGCCAGGAGGACCACGCCGCCGATGACCCACCACAGCTCGTTGTACATCCGGTAGAACATGATCATGCTTTCCCCCTGCATCAGGAGCGCAAAGGGGACGATCACGAACGAGGCCAGCAGATTGGCGGCCCGTACCGAGTTGGTCTGGGCCGAGATTACCACCGCGGCCGAGACCATGCAGACCGCGTGGGCGACGGTGAGGATCAGAATTTGCACCAGGACCTCGAGCGGCGGGAACCATCCGGCGGAGAAATACATCCCGGCCAGGTAGGCCGTTATACCCAGCGCAGCGGCGCACAGGGGCGTGATCACCGAGGCGAGGACTTTTCCCAGAAAGAGTTCGATGTCGGAAAGCGGCGTGGCCAGGAGCGGTTCCAGGCTGTAGCGTTCCTTCTCGCCGACAAAGCTTTCGAGCGCGATCACCAGCCCAACCGAGGTCGGGAAGAAGCCCACGATCATCAGGAGGAAGGGGAAGATCGCTTCGGCGACGACCTGCCCCCCGTACTGGTTCACGTAGTTGATGACCACCCGCGCGGCGAAGTTCATCAGGATCGGGAAGAACAATGTCAGGATGGCCATCGGGATCACCACCCGCCAATCGCGGAGTTGATCCCGCATCTCGCGTTTGACCAGCGCCGCGAGGCGCGAGGCGCGGAAGCGCAGCGGAAGGGCGTTCACGGCGGCGCTCATATCGCCTCCCCGGCGGGCGGCGGCGCGCCCTCTTCGGCCACCGCCTGCAGATACACCGACTCGAGCGACGGGGTGACTTCGCGCAATTCCACCACCTTGCCCCCGCGTTCCATCACCCGGCGGAGGATTTGGGGATTCGCCGAAACCGGATCGGCCGCGCGGTAGCGGATGCCCGCGGGGGTCCGCGCCGTAACCTCGGCCAAACCCTCCAGCGCGGAAACCAGGTCTTCGCTTTCCTGCGCCAGGCGCAGCTCGAACACGGCCGGCCCGAGCATGCGCATCCGCAGCTCGGCGGCGGTCCCCTCGGCGATCAAGCGCCCGCGGCGGATGATCGCGATCCGGTCGGCCAATTCCTCGGCTTCGGAGAGATTATGGGTGCACACCAGGATCGTGCAACCCGCCGCACGCATCGAGCGGAGCAGATCGCGCACCACCCGCGCGGATTCGGGATCCAGCGCGGAGGTCGGTTCATCCAGCAGCAAAATGGAAGGAGAATGCATCAGCGCGCGGACGAGCGCCAGACGCTGGCGCATGCCCTTTGAGAATTCGGCCAGCCAGGCGTCGGAATCCACCTCCAGCCGCAGCGCGTTCAGCAGATATTGAGCCCGTTCGCGGCGCTGGACGGGCGTCAGACCGTAGAGCGCGCCGAAAAAATCCAGATATTCGCCGCACCGCATCCGGGAATAGAGCCCGTGTTGTTCGGTCAGGACGCCCACCGCGGCGCGCACGCTTTCCGTCTGGGTGAGAATGTCGAATCCCGCGACGCACGCGCCGCCCGAATTCGGGCGCAGAATTCCCGCCAGCATCCGGGTGGTGGTGGTCTTGCCCGCGCCGTTGGGGCCGAGCAGGGCGAGGACTTCCCCCCGCCCGACCCGCAGCGTCAGGTTGTTCACGGCGGTCACCCGTTCGTAATGCTTGGTCAATCCGTGAGCTTCTATCATTTATCCTTCCCTGGTCCGCCGAGGTCCCGTCCCATCTCCGGTTTCCCTTGTCCGTTCATTGTAGTACCAGTGGTTAATTTTGGAGCATCCCCCTCCTGTTTGCCTTATAGACTGGATCACAGATATGTAATGCCGCGGATGAAAAACCATCCCCTCCCGCCTCCCCCTGTAGGGGGAGGCGGGAGGGGATGGAAGAAAAAGGAGAGACGGTTTTCCGTCTCTCCGTATCCACTCAGATCGTGCTGGGTTCCTTCGCCGGCCGGTGCGCCTGGATCCAATCTCCAAGCCCGTGGCGCCAGAAAAGCGCCACGACCGATGCGATGACCGCAACGGCCGCGGTAACCTGATTGACATTGACGGCGGTACCCGCCAGCGGCGAGGTATCCAGCCGGACGAATTCCAGGAAGAACCGGATCAGACCGTAGTTGATGAAGTACACGAGCATCAGATCGCCGTCCTTCAGTTTCTGGCTGTGCTTCTGCCCGAGGAAGATCAGGATGCCGAAATTCACCAGGTTGAGCAGCGCTTCATACAGGAAAAGCGGATGGTAGCGGTCGATGTCGGCGAATTCCGTCAGGCGGTACTGGGGCGGGATGTAAATCCCCCAGGGCAGGTTGCCGGAGGGGGCTCCGTAGACTTCATGGTTGACCCAGTTCCCCAGCCGGCCGAAGGCATGGCCGATGGCGATGCCCGGCACGGCGAGATCGGCCCAAACCAGGAACGAAAGCTTGTTGCGGCGGACATAAAGCCACATCGCAATGGCGCCGCCGATGATCCCGCCGGGCAGGCCGAGCCCGCCCTTGGTCAGGTTGACGGCGTCGAACGGATGGGTGAGGTAATAGCCGGTATCCATCCCCATATCGACCATGCTCTGGGGCGGGGTGAGGATGTGCCAGATGCGCGCCCCGACGACCGCGCCGATGACCACCCACAGGAACATATCCCAAACTATTTCCGGATCGAATTTGCGGCGGCGGGCAAGCACTTCCGCCGTCCAGGCCACGAGCAGCGCGGCGGACATGAGGATGATTCCATAATAGCGGATGTACAGGGGACCGATGTGAATTCCGAGTTCATCAAAAGCGCTCATAGCGATTCTCTCCCAAAGATTATTTTTTTACCATCAGGCGTCGCGGCGGGATTGGCGGTAGACATGCCCGATCCGCTGCAACGCGGTAAAGTTCGCAAGCAGTGCCACCGCCGCGGCCGCCGGGAACGGCAGGTTCAGGATCAAAAGCGGGCAGAGCACCATATAGCGTTCCATCCGGGTCAGCAGCCCGATTTTACACTCGAAGCCCAGCGCTTCGGCGCGCGCCTTGGTGTAGGAAACCATCACCGAGCCGATCGCCGCCGCGAATGTGACCGCCACCCCGAGCACGTCGGAGGAAAATCCGAAATACACCGCCAGGCCGCAGAAGATGAACAGCTCCGAGAAGCGGTCCATGGTGGAGTCGAGGAACGCTCCGAAACGGGTGGTTTTACCCCGCAGGCGCGCCATTGTCCCGTCCAGCGCGTCGGTCAAGCCGCTTAGGAGAATCACGACGCCGCCCTGGGGGATGGCGCCGAGCGCCAAAGTAACGGCACCCACCGTCGCCCCCATCAGCCCGAGCAGGGTCATCGCATCGGGAGTAACCCCCGCCCGGTTGAAAAAACCGGCGACGGTTTCGACCGCACCTTTGCTTTGCACCCGCATCCGGTCCGTAAATGTAAGCGGAGCGGCTGCCGGGGGGTTATCGCTTTGCATTCCACTCCCTTTCCGGACCGGTTTTTTTGCCGCTGTGATGCTACCGGCGGGTGCGGGTTCTGTCAACCCCGCCGTCCCCCGCGCCCATTGGACGCGGCTCTTCTTTTAAGTGACCTGGGCCGCGACTGCTCCGCCGGCTCGGAACCGTATTGTACGCGGAAATCGCTGAGAATACAGATTTCGCGGGATCAAATACTAGATTCTTAATCAGGTTGTCATGCTGAGCGCCCGCCCCGAGCGGAGCGAGGGGAAGCGAAGCATCTGTTACTGGCTATTTACATCCCCTCCGTCCCCGTCCCCATCGTCCTCTTCATCTCCGCCGCGGCGAAGCACTTCCCGCGTCCGGCCGCCCGCCTGCTCGCGGCCGATGATGCCGCGCTTGTGCAGCTCGTCCATCAACCGCGCCGCCTTGGGGTAGCCCAGGCGCATCTTACGTTGCAGGAGCGACGCGCTCGCCCGGCCGTACTCCCGGATAACGCGGGTGGCTTCCTCGACCTCGGCGTCTTCGGCTTCGTCGTCCCCATCGCCCAGTCCCTTGACCATATCCTCCCAGGGCGCAGACACCGCGCCGCCCGCGGGGGCCGGTTCGACCCTCGCCGCGGCCGTTTTCACACCGCGTTTTTCCTCCGGTTTCGGCTCCTCCACTTCCTCGGCGGGAGCCTGCTCCTTCCAATAATCGATCAGGCGGGTGATCTCGCGGTCGGTGACGAAACAACCCTGCAGTCGGATCGGGGAGCCGGCCTCCGGCGAAAGGTAGAGCATGTCGCCGCGCCCAAGCAGGCTTTCGGCGCCCGGCGTATCGAGGATGACCCGGCTTTCGATCGACGACGGGACGGCGAATGCGATCCGCGCCGGGAAATTGGCTTTGATCAATCCGGTCACCACATCGACACTCGGGCGCTGAGTGGCCACCACCAGGTGCATGCCCACGGCGCGCGCCATCTGCGCCAGCCGGATCAGGTGGCGTTCGGTTTCGTCGGGGGCGGTCATCATCAGGTCCGCCATCTCATCCAGCAGCACGACGATTCGCGGCAGCGTTTCCCCGTCGCCGCGGGCGGCGGATTTTTTATTGTAGTCGTCGATGTGCCGCGCGTGCATTTCTTCGAGCAGTTTGTAGCGGCGGTCCATCTCGCGCGTGCACCAGCGCAACACGGTCACGATCCGCTCCAACTCCGTTTCCACCTGGCCGAGGATGTGCGGCAGGCCGTTGAAGCGCACCAGCTCGACCATCTTCGGGTCGATCAGCACCAGCCGCAGCCGTGAGGGCGGGTTGTTGGCCACCAGGCAGGCGGTGAGCGCGGTGATGCACACCGATTTGCCCGAGCCGGTCGTCCCGCCGATCAGGAGATGCGGCATGGAGGCCAGGTCGGCGCAACGCGGCGCCCCGGCCACGTCCAGCCCGAGCGCGACCGCCAGCGGCGAATGGATCTTCTGGAAGGCCGCGGATTGCATCACCATCTTCAACCGGACGACGGAAGTGCGCCGGTGGGGGACTTCGATGCCGACATAGGATTGCCCGGGCACGGGCGCTTCGATACGCAAGGTAGGGGCGGCGAGGGCCAGGGCCAGATCGTTCGAGAGCGAGGAGATCTGCGAGACGCGCACTTTCGCGCGGCGCATGACACCGTCCGACCCCGGCTTCTCCACGAATCCCGGTTCCACGCCGTATTGGGTGACGGTCGGGCCGGTGCGGAAAGAAATCACCCGAGCGGGAATGCTGAATTCGGCGAGTGTTTTTTCGATCGTTCCGGCGATCTGATTGATCTCGCGGATCGAAGGCGCGGTGAGCTCGCCGCCGTCGAAAATATCGATCGACGGCAATCCCTTCTCGCGCTTGGCGCGCGCCGGTTGAAGTTTTTCGGCGAGCACGGGGCCAGGTTTGAGATTTTTACGGAATGCATCCGGCAGGGGTGCGGCCGGCTTTGGCTTGGAAGCCGGTTCGGGGGAGGCGGCGGGTTTTTCCGCAGCCGCGGTTTTCGTCCGCGGCCCGTCCGGCGGGATGAAGGCGGCGGAGGTTTTGCGGGATGGCGACTCCGGGGATGGGAACGCCACCCCCGCGCGATCCGGATCCGGGCCGCGCAGGATTTTTTCTAGGGTCAGGCCCAACCCGTATCCGGCTAGCACCAGCACGGCGGTCGCCAGGACCACGCCCTGGACGACCGGCGACATTATTTGGCTGAGGAGGAATTGGATCCCCCACCCGATCAATCCGCCGCCGCGGCCGGATTCGGATTCCACCAGCGTGGCGGCGCCAATCCGCGAGGCCAATCCCAGCCCCGCCAGCGCGGCGAGTTCCAGCGCGATCACCCGCGGCCAGGAAATATCCTGCTCGCGCCCCAAACGGGCGATCAGCAGCCGGCCGGCGACCCACAGCAGCGCGAGCGGGAGCAGAATCGCCCCCCAACCCATCCAGCGCTTAAGCGTCTCGCCGAGCGCGTCGATCAACGCGCCGTGCGCCAGTCCCAGGAGTGCGATCAGGCAGAGGACCGCGATCAGACTCAGGAGGACAATGGAGACATCTTCCGCGTACGGGCGGACGAGGACAAGGACCTTGCCGAACCGCTCCCATCCGGAGGGAAGCCTGGGGGATGGACGGCCGGAGGGAGCCGTTTTCATCCCTCGCCGGCCGTCTCAGGTGCGGCGGGAGCGTCCGGGGCAGCCTCGGCGGGTTGGTCCGCGGCAACCGCCGTATCCGTCGCGCCGGATTCCAGCGGCCGGCGCAGGCTGAGCGCGAGACGGCGGGATCCGCTCTCGACCGAAATGACCCGCGCGGTGACTTCCTCCCCCTCGGTGACGATGTTGCGCGGGTGCGAGAAGGGCCCGTCCGCCAGCTCGGAGATGTGGATCAGGCCTTCCACACCCTCCTCCAGCGAAGCGAACGCGCCGAAATTGGTGACGTGGGTGATCTTGCACGGCACCCATATGCCGGGCATATACCTTTCGGGGACGGTCACCCACGGGTCCGATTGCAGGCGCTTGAGGCTGAGCGCAATGCGGCCCTGATCGCGGTCCACGCTGATGACTTCCACGTCGACCTTCTGGCCGATGGACACGAAATCCGCCGGATTGTGAACGCGGCCCCAGGAAATCTCGGATAGGTGGACCAGCCCTTCCATGCCGCCCAGGTCGATGAACACGCCGAAGTTGGTGATGTTGGTGACCTCGCCCTGGATCCGGTCTCCGACCTGGAGTTTGGTCAGGAGCTCGGCCCGCCTTCCCGGCGCGGCCTGGGCGGCGCGTTCGGAAAAGACGACCCGGCCCTTCTCGGGATCGAACTCGATGATCTTGGCGCGGATCGGCTGGCCGATCTTGCGGTACATCACGGTCTGGCGTTCCTCCTCGCTGGTCAGCGATGGAACGCCGATCAGGTGCGAGAGCGGGATGAATCCGCGGATATGTTCGCCTTCGACAAGCAGGCCGCCGCGGTTGACTCCGGTCACGTTAAGTTCGGCGATCCCGTCGCTCTCGTAAAGTTCGCGGGCGGCCACCCAGTCGTAGGAACTTTGCGCGCGCTCCTGCGGCGCACGGTCCGCGGAAGGGCCGCGCCGTTCCCCGGGCTCCTCGCCCAGGACCGACGCCCACCAGGAATCGCTGGGCAGGTTCGGGGAGGCGGAATCGCCGGCCGATTTCGAATCCTGCGCACGCGCAGGCCGGGGAGCCGGTGTGGACGGCGGCGGCTGCGGCGTTGTCGGCGGCGATTGCGGCGGCGGAGTCGCCGGCTGCTGTGCCGGTAAATGCGTATTCCGCGTGATCGAGGAAAGTTGTTTCGGGGTTAGGGAGTACAGATTTTTCATCAATAACCGTCCTTGAGATTTGGATTGTACTTTTTATGGTGTCATTGCGATGACCGAAGGGAGCAAAGCAATCTCCCTCGTCAGTTAAATATGGAGATTGCTTCGTCGCTTCGCTCCTCGCAATGACAGGTTTTATCCGACGACTTCATAATCGGTCGCCGGTTCATTCGACTGGCGTTCCATTTCGGCAATCACTCTCGCCAATTCTTCGATCGCCACTTTCTGCTTGCGGTAAAGATCCGCTTCCGAAACCGCCAGGCGCAGCGCGACGTCGCGAACCCGTTTGCCTTCCAGGAATTTCATATCCAGGATGTTATAGAGCAGCCACTCGCTGGTGAACCGCCGCTCCCCCTCCGGGCGCACGCGTTCGACGGCCCGCCGCAGGACGGCGCGCAGCGCGTTAACCGTGTTGCCGTCGTGGCGGTCGAGTTCCTCGCGCACCACGCGCAGGGTGAGCAGCGGGCTGCCGGTGAGCTTGGGCCCGCCCCAGTAATGGTTGAGGGCTTCGCGCACCCAATCGGCGAGGTCGGCCTCCGCCGAACTTCCGCCGGCGGGCTCGGCCAGGAGCGCCGCCTGCCCGTAACGGGCCGCGGCGCTGAGGTGCTGGATCTTTTCCACATCCGGCATCAGCCGGTTGAGCGAGGCCAGCACATCCCGTTGCAGGCGTTCATCCGCCAGCGCCCCCGCCGACCGTTCCACCAGCCGGCCGAAGGATTCGCGCTGATCCGGGGATAGCTCCAACTTTTCGGCGACAGCCGCCAGCCCAAGCAGGCCGATCATCTCTTCGCGGTCCGATCCGTGCAGCGGGATCAGCCAGTAGCCGCCCCAGCGGAACAGACTGCCCGCGCCGGGAATGTACTCGAGCACCTCGGGCTTGGGCAGCGTGGATAGATCCGCCTCCAGCGGCAGCATCGCCCGCGGCCCGACCCCCGCCAGAAAGGCGGTGCCTTCGTCATGCCATTCGATGACAAACGCGGCCGGCGAACGGGTGAGGTCGCACAGCGCCGCCAGCAGCGATTCCAGAAACTGGCGCAGGTCGGCGCCGGTGAGCAGGCGTTCCTCCAGCCATTGCAGGCGGCGGATTTCCTCGCGCTCGGAACGGTTTTCCAGAAACAGCACCCGCTCCAGCGGGCGGCGGCCGATCGTGATCACAAACTGCAGCAGGACGATCCCCACCACGACCGCGACGAGGATCAGGCGCGAATCGGGAAGCCCGAACCGTTCGAAGATATAGGTCGACAGGACAAGGATCGCAAGCGCGACCGCCGCCACGAGCGGCCCGCGCAGCAGCCACTGGAAGAGACGGCCTTTGACCGCGCGATCCGAATAGGTCACGCCGAAATACGCCGTCGCATACGCCAGGACCACGAGCAGCCCGGCCACGAGCAGGTTGGCCTGCATCAGGACGATCCGCACCAGGAGCGGGTGCAGCGCCGAAACGCCGCCCAGCAGCAGCAAATACGGAAAGGCCGCCATGCCCGGGGCCAGCGACCCGACCATCAGGTAAATCATGCGGCGGCGGCTGGTGGCCGTCTGGCAGCGCCGGTAGGCGCGCACCACGTTAATCCCGGTCCAAATTAGGATCGGCACGGCGTAAGCGATGAACACCCAGAAGTACGGGCCCGCCTGGAGGTGGGCCAGGCCGCCGTCCTGGGTGATATCGGTGAGAAACAGATTGGTCAGCGAAACCGCCGCGGCCAGGCCCGCGGCCAGCAGATAATTGGCGCGGACGGCAAACCGCCTTCGGCCGCGGGAAGGGCGGCCGGTGGACGAAAGCAGCGCGTCGGAAAAGTGCAGGTAGGCCGCGGGCAGCAGCGCGGTTCCCACCCATTGCACCCTCAGCCAGATTTCCGCCTCGGAGAGATCGCGCGCGGTGGAGGCCAGCCCGTCGGATACGGTAATGAGAACGATGCACCCGAGGATTAACGCAAACACGCGCGCCACCCGTTCGCGCAAACTGAACGTCAGTGCGTGGAGCAGCAACGAAAACGCTGTGATCGCGATGCCGGCTACCAGGATTCGGTTGAGGATCGGCAAAGCATTAAGGAAGAAATCTACCATTCAACCTGCTGTGATGATATTGGAATGACTGCAACTCCAACCCTCTCCCGGGGGTTGTCGTGCTACGCCATTCAATACTACATTGATCCGATTTTATCAGATTTTCGTAAAAAAACAAACAAGGGGGATTCCCTCCCCTCCCCCCGAGTGCACGTCCCCCCATTTGCAAACAGAATTATGTCATTCCTTATTAATTAGGGTCGCAGCAAATGGGGGGACTACAGGGGGGAGGGCACGGAGGGGTTTCGCTCAGGGCGCTATTCGATCCTCGTGACCGTCCGGTTCGGCAGAGCATATTCGTGCAGGAGATCCTCCAACCAGCGGGGGATGTCATCCGCCTGCGCCTCACCGGGGATGGCAAGCTCGTGCATCTTCGACCGGCGGCCCTGGTCGATGCGATGGGCAATCCAGCGTCCGGATTCCCGGGTCACCTCGATAAAGAAACGCCCGTAGACATCGAATTTCATAACGGCCGTGCTCTACGATTCTGCGGAAAGCACCTGGATCGGCACCAGGCACTGCGGCGGAAATGTGAGATCCGCCTTGAGGACCGTCAAGCGCAGATGATAAACTCCGGGAACCACCGTCGCGCTGTCCCATACCCATGAAAAAGGTTCGTCTTCCGGGGCGGGTTCGTTGTTGCTGTAGATCGGAATCCACAAATCCGGTTCGTCCGGCGTGCCCAATTCAATTTTATAAAACGCGAAGTTGGAGATATCCGCGACAATTCGGAGCGCCACCTTCCCCCGCACCGCCTCGCCCGGCCGCGGTTCGAGGAGCCGGGCTTTCGGCTGGTTGCAGCCGCTCACATCCACCCCGAACAACACCAGCGGAGTCGGGGTCGGGGTGATGGTCGGCAGAAATACCGCGTTGGCGTTAATCCGGATTTGTTCGACCCGCTGCGCCTCCGGCAGGCCGTACCGGACCGCGAGGTTAACGCCGACCGCCAACCCGATGATCAGGGCGAGGGTTCCCGCCGCCCGATTGCGCTGCCCGAGACACAATTCGCGTTCCAATCCGAACGCCGTTTTGGAAAGGCGCACCTGCGCCGCAATGAAGAGGTAGATGTACCGCAGCGCAACGAGCGCGGCGAGATAATACGCCACCATCTCGTAATCCTGCAGGAGGGTGAGGAGTGCGACCATGCTCATGCCGGTGAACGGAGTATGGATTCGAGGAGGCGGCCCAATTTGGGAACCGCCGTTTGGGTGGCGCGGAGGACTTCCTCATGATCCGCCGGGTGGGAACCATCCAGATTGGCCCGGTTGCTGATCACCGAAATGCCCAGCACCCGGGTTCCGCCGTGCCGGGCGGCGATTACCTCCGAGACGGTCGACATCCCGACCGCATCCACGCCGATCCCCCGCAGGAACCGCAGTTCGGCGGGCGTTTCAAACGAAGGACCCGCCAGGCCGGCGTACACGCCCTGCCTTAGGAACAATCCTGTTTCCGCGGCGGCCCGCCAGGCTGATTCCTGGAGCTCGCGGTCGTACGCCCGGCTCATGTCCGGGAAGCGCGGGCCCAGCCGTTCGTCGTTCGGCCCGCGCAGTGGATTGGCGCCGCCCAAACCCAGCAGGTTGATGTGATCAGTGATCAGCATCAGGTCCCCGGGCTGAAAATCCGGATTGATACCGCCCGCGGCGTTGGTGACGATTAAAAAATTAATCCCCAACCGCTGCAAAACCCGGACCGGGAACACGGTCCGCTCGGCCGTATATCCCTCGTAGTAATGCACCCTGCCCTGCATCATTGCGACACGTTTGCCCGCTAAAGTGCCAACCACCAGCCTGCCCGCGTGCCCCTTAACGGTGGATATTGGCCAGCCGGGGATGCGGGCATAGGGTAATGCCGTTGGCGTCTCGACCGAATCCGCAAGCGAACCGGATCCGGACCCGAGAATGATCGCTATTTCCGGTAGGGTGCGGATGCGTTTGCGCACGAATTCCGCCGCGCGATTGATATCGGCGAATGTCGAAGAGGATGCCATCGAAGGGGCTTTTTTGGTGCGCGTGGCCACATGGGGATTATACAATACGTGAACTAATTCAGGAGAAAACCTCACCGCAAAGGCGCAAAGGACGCGAAGAAATTTATAGAAAACTTCGCGTCCTTTGCGCCTTTGCGGTGAGAATTTTTTCTTTACTCAAAGGATCAGCATCGCGTCGCCGAAGGAGTAGAACCGGTAGCGCTCGCGTTTGGCTTCCGCGTAAGCGGCGAGGATCCGCTCTCGGCCGGCGAACGCACTGACCATCACCAGCAGAGTCGAATGGGGAAGATGGAAGTTGGTGACCATCGCATCCACCGCGCGAAAGGCGTACCCCGGGGTGATGTAGAGGCGCGTATCGCCCTCGTAGGCGGCGATCTCCCCCCGCGACGCGCCGGCGGCGGTTTCCAATGCGCGCACGGATGTCGTGCCGACCGCGGCCACGCGGCCGCCACGCGCGCGGGCTTCGCGCACGGCACGCGCCGTCTCCTGGGGCACGCAGATCCACTCGGAGTGGATCGCGTGCGCTTCCACATCCCCCTCGGTGATCGGGGCGAAGGTATCCAGCCCGACGTGCAGCGTGACGAAGGCCGTTTCCACGCCGGCGACCCGCAGGCCGGCAATCAGCCCGGGCGTGAAATGCAGCCCGGCGGTGGGTGCGGCGGCGGAGCCGGGATCGCGCGCGTAGACAGTCTGGTAGCGTTCCGGGTTTTGCAGTTTCTCATGGATGTATGGCGGAAGAGGGGTCGAACCCAGCGCGGCCAGGCGCGGCGTGATCGGCTGCGAGAAGCGCACGACCCGGCGGCTCTCGCCGAGATCCCGCTCGACATCAACCCGCACCGGTTCGGGTGCATCGCCGCCGGCGAGCACAAGCTGCGTGCCGGGACGGACACGCTTCCCGCCGACCAGCGCCTCCCACGTCTGCGCTTCCAGCCGCCGCAGGAGCAGGATCTCCACCCTGCCGCCGGTTCCTTCCTTGTGCGCGTACAACCGGGCCGGGATCACGCGTGTGTCGTTGAACACCAGCAGGTCGCCGGGCGCGAGAAACTGCCCGATGTCGCGGAATACGGCATGCCGGATCCCACCGGTTGCGCGATCTAGAATCATGAGTCGTGAGGAATCGCGCGGCTCGAGCGGGGATTGGGCGATGAATTCGGGGGGCAGTTCGTATTCGAAATTTTCGAGGCGCATCGTCATTCGGCTGGGGAAGTGAACGGGCAGATATTATCCAGTGATGGTATCGAGTCAGAATATCCATAATTATCAAACAGGCCAAACACATCGGTTTGGAATTTTTCAGCTTCCTGCCTGACCACGGTACATGCGGCAGTCACATCTTCATTTTTCACATATTCCCACCAGAATGCATTCGCCAGATAAGCGTAAATGTATCCCGGTGAACCCAGCGGATAATTGGTCCGTAAATAAGTCCGGTGGCTTTCCGCTTCCATCACCCGGCCGATATT
>Ga0105104_10000425_pt1 | contig 32330 bp, 19 predicted proteins | sample PPLLaktember2015_3_FD_87034 | JGI IMG/M metagenome (GOLD analysis project Ga0105104, IMG submission 87034) | Freshwater sediment microbial communities from Prairie Pothole Lake near Jamestown, North Dakota, USA - PPLs Lake P7 Core (6) Depth... | ecosystem: Environmental > Aquatic > Freshwater >... | reverse complement strand
TCTCCAATCATCCTGCGCGGACAGAAAATCGGAAACATTTCAATCGCAAGAAAAGGCGACGCGGTTTGGAGCAAGTTAGACAAGGAACTGATCGAGGAGGTTGCAAGCCAGGTTGGACTGGCGGTCGATAATATCCGCCTCATCGAAGACGCCACCGAACGAGCCAAACAGGAACAGACCATCGGCAAACTTGCAGCACGATTTAGCCAATCTCTCGATTTGGACACGCTGCTTCAAACCGCAGCACGTGAACTGGGACAACTTCCTGACATCTCCGAAATATCCGTTTTTATTGGTCAGGACGCCCAACAAGCTTCTCAGTCCAAGCAACGCTCAAAGCGCAATGTGAGCTAATATGAACCAGACCCGCAACCCACAAATTGACATCAATGCTGTGAATGAGCGTCTCGGCCAGGCGTTTTATTCGAGCAGGCGTTATAACCCTCCTTTGATCGCAGTGACAGGAATAGGCTTCATTGCCATTTTCCTGCTCACACGATTATTCGGCATTCTTGGGGAATCAACTCCGCAATTGCTGTATATCGGCGTCCTCACACTGCTATTTGCCATCATAGAGATCCCGATGCTGGCTCTTGCCCAACAGAATAAAGGGATTGCTGTAAATCTATATGCAACAGCGATTGCCGGATTGTTTGCTGTTCTTGTAACCTTCCTGTGGCAGGGGATTGCGCCCATTGCCATATTGATTGCAGCAGTGACACCACTCCTGGCAATCCGTGGTGGAATGCCGCGGAAATATTTTTCAAGACTCTTGCTGCTGTTCACTGCTGCACTGGTTGGTATTCTTTACGTCAATGGAAATCCCCCGGTTGAGCGCCTTCAGAACAGCAGTTCAGCCGCCATTGCCAGCATTGTTTTTCTTTTCGCAACTGTTGTATTGCTATTAACAATTACACTCGTTTCACAGAACAGAAAATTCCAAAGCTTGCAAGGTTTGTTGCTCACATCCTTTGTAGTGATCGTTACCATACCAACCGTACTGACAGCCGTATTATCCGCCATCGGAGCATACACGCAGAGTCAGACTCAAACTTTTAACACTCTCGAAGCAATCACTATTCTCAAAATAAATCAGCTTGAAACTCTGCTGGCAAATTCCCAAAATGACACAAAAACATTGTTAGCGGATTCAAGATTTACATCGAATGTACTGGGCATCCTTACCACTACTACCGAGATTAATCCAATCCTCGAGCAGAACTTCAAGCAGGTCGCGCGGTCACGAATGGTCGATGTTTTGGGGACTCAAGATGAAGCCTACAACGAGATCATGGTATTGGACACTCAAGGAAATGTCGTTATTTCCACGATCCCGAGCAGAGAGGGGACCAATTTTCAAAAACAGACTTTCTTTAGATTGGGATTAGTAAGATATTATGCTGCGTTTGTAGAGGAATCATCTTTCGGAGCTGAAAACCTGGTCACTGCCACCCCAATATTTGATACAAACAGACAAGACATGCGTGGTGTCCTTGTACTTCGCTCAAACGCTGCACTTATGAAAGAGATCATGGAGAGCACGCCCGGGTTTAGCGAGGCAGAAACCTACCTTGTTAGCAGCAATTTTAGTCCAGTCACTAGAACGCGTACTCCAATTGATATTGTGAATACCCAGGCTGCCTTGGAAGCCATTAATAAAAATGTCGTTGGTGGCCAGGCCATCTACTCGAACTATGCAGGTCAGCAAGTACTTGGGTATTATGAGTGGTTTCCATCCATGGAATTAGCTGTTATTGCCGAAGTTCCGCGAAGCTTCGTCATTAGCAGTTCATTAAACTCCCTGGCAGGGAGTGCCCTGCTGGCCCTGTTTGTCGTCGCGATCGCAATCATAGCTGTTGTCATAGCTGCCCGCACAATTGCCGACCCAATTACGATACTTGCGCAAACCACGGAAAGTTTTGCAGCGGGCAATTTTTCCACTCGCGCCGTCGTGGATCGCCAGGATGAAATTGGCAGGCTCGCGCGCGCTTATAACCAGATGGCAGTACAACTTCAGGAAATCATTGGAAGTTTGGAGCAGCGGGTGGCGGATCGTACGCAGGATCTGGAAAATCAGACCCTGCGCCTGCGCGTCGCGGCAGAAATTGCACGAGATGCCGCATCCATGCGCGACTTGCGCGAATTACTTAATCAAGCCGCCGTATTGATTGGTCACCGCTTCGGCTTTTACCACACGGGTATTTTCCTACTGGATAATGACGAGGAATATGCTGTACTCGTCGCTTCTCCCACCGAGGCCGGCAAAAAAATGATCGAGAATAATCATAAGCTTCGTGTGGGAGAAACAGGAATTGTAGGGCGTGTGGCAGCAACTGGAGAGGCTCGCGTCACACTGAACACTGGGACTGACGCAGTGTATTTCAATAACCCCTACCTTCCAAATACAAACTCGGAAATGGCTCTACCTTTAAAAGTTGAAAATCACGTCATCGGCGTGCTCGACGTACAAAGCGATCAAACGCAAGCATTCAATGAGGATGACGTTGCCATCATGCAAATCCTGGCAGATCAGCTTGCCACCGCCATCGAGCGTACCCGCCTGTTACAGGAAGTGGAAGTAAACCTGAAGGAACTGGAAAGTGCATACGGTCAATTCACCAGTGAAAATTGGAAAAAGTTGTCGGCCGGCAGTTTGGCAACCAATAGAGGCTATCGCTTCGACAATGTACGGGTCGAGCCCGTCATGGAATTGACAGAACTGGCTGACGCCGCCTTCAAAACGGGAACGCTCGTTAGTTCCAATGGTAGTACTCCCAGCGCCGACAAGGAACATAAAGTTGCCATACCAATCAAGTTGCGTGGGCAAACGATTGGTGTCATCACCCTCAAGCTCAAGGAGGATTATGACAGCAACACAATCTCAACCATTCAGTTAGCCACAGAGCGCCTGGCCGCAGCCATGGAAAGCGCCCGTCTCTATGAAGAAACCCGCCTGCGTGCGGATCGCGAACAGTCCATTTCGAGGGTTACATCCGCCATTAGTGCATCCACTGACTATGAGCAGATCCTTCAAACCACCGTCAGAGAGCTCGGCAGTATTTTAGGCGACACTGAAGTTGCCATTCAGATCCTTGAAGAGCCTACAGCCGGAAAGCGGGCTGAACAGAAAGAACAATAAGATGCAAAACGCTTTTCGCAAACTCTTTGCCCCGCCAGTTTTCCCTGAAGATGAGGATAAAACGCGTTCAGCCTCTATCCTGAATATCATAGGCTGGACTTTAATCGGAGTTTTGACAGGCCTCCTTCTCATTCGAAACATCGCTCCCCATGCCCCAATTCGTGGCAGTGTTAATTTGATTTTTCTGACGATCATTCTTACCACCGCATTAACCTTGTACATTTCTCGTCAAGGATATGTGCAAGCCGCTAGTTTAGTCCTGATTACGATAGGCTGGATTGGGTTATCCGGCTTCGCATGGGCGGCAGAGGGCATCCGGGATGTCGCTGTCTTTGGATTCTTCCTGCCAGTCTTGATGGCCGGCCTGCTCCTCGGGTGGAAAGGAGCATCAGGTTTTACAGCAGTTAGCATTCTTTCAGGCTGGGTCTTGGCTTATGCAGAAACAAACGGATTGATCAGTGCAAAATTGGGCACCCCCGTAAACTTCGCCATTGACATGACAGGTATCTTCGTGATTGCCTGTGTGCTCATTTCTTTGATAATTACCAACCTTCAAAAAGCTCTTAATAAATCGCGTTCAACTGCACACGAGCTCTCCATTTCAAACAAGGAATTAAGCAATCTGCAAATTGACCTCGAACAACGTGTTGAAGAACGAACCTCTGAACTCAAGGAACGTGCCTCCCAACTGGAGACCGTTTCAAGCGTCGCACGAACGATCGCATCGGTACAGGATATCGATACGCTTCTTCCAGCTATAGCGAAATTGATCAGCCAACAATTTGGTTTTTATCACGTTGGTATTTTCCTTTTGGATGACAAGCAGGAAAACGCGATTCTGCGTGCATCAAACAGTGCAGGCGGCCTGCAAATGCTCAACAGACAGCATAGTCTGCCGCTCGACCATCACAGTATTGTCGGATATTCCGTTTCGCACGGTGAGCCTCGCGTCGCCCTGGATGTTGGAACTGATTCCGTTTATTTCAACAACCCGGACCTCCCGGAGACCCGCTCTGAGATGGCTTTGCCTCTGCGGGTAACTGGGCGAATCATTGGCTCCCTGGATGTACAAAGCACACAGACGAATGCTTTTTCACATGATGATATTAATGTACTTGCAACATTGGCGGACCAGGTTGCCATCGCCATTGAAAATGCCCGCTTGTTCGGTGAAGCGAGAAACGCATTAAATGAATCAAAAGCGCTGTTTGAAAAATATACTCAACAGGAATGGAGCAGCTTTACACGGCAGGCAAAACAAACCGGATTCGTTTTCGATGGAAAACAGGTCATTCCATTGGATAAAAATATAAAACGTGAAGCGACCAAAGTCGTCGCTCAAACAGGCAGTCTCTCGCTGGAAAAAGAATCGGACTCGATCGGAATCCCCATCAGATTGCGCGGACAAACGATCGGCGTGTTAGACGTACGCTCGAAAAAAGGGGCTCGCCAGTGGAAACAGGACGAAATAAGCATCCTTGAAGCTGCGGCCGAACGCGCCGCTCTGGCTCTTGAGAATGCCCGCCTCGTTGAAAGTGCCCAGCGACGTGCTGCCCGTGAACGCGCCATCGGAGATATTTCCACAAAAATTGGCGCGGTGAGCAACCTGGAGTCCATCCTGCAAATGGCAGTAGAAGAACTGGGCCGCAGGATCGGCGGCGCAACAGAGGTTTCTATTGAAATCAGTAACGATGACGGTCAGAATGGCCAGTAACATGATTACAAACAGGTAAAGCTATGTTGAAACAGGTAATCGGAATTTTTGTTCCTCTCATCAAAATCCTCGCTCCTCCCGTCTTCCCTGAAGATGAGGATAAGACGCGCCGAGCCAGGTATGCCAACGCGATTATCCTTGTCTTTTTAGTGATTGTGATTGGACTTGAAACACTTGGAAGAATTCTTTTACACGATACCAGCTTCTCCGTGTTCCATCAGGCTGTGATCGGCGCCACCGGGCTCTTTATCGCGGGCCTAGTACGGTTAAGACAGGGGCATGTTCAATCTACCTCAGTTATGCTCGTCATTCTTGTTTGGGTCGTATCAAATGGAGTAGCCGCATTTGGTTATGGAGCGCAAGACGCCTCTTACATTGTAAATTTCGCGATTATTTTGATGGCCGGCTTATTGCTGGGCTCGAGAGCCTCCGTAATCGTTACAATACTTAGCATTCTCTCAGGGTTTGGCCTGGCATATTTTGAACAATCGGGACAAATTAATCCCCTCCCATATCCAATTCTAGCTTTTGCTGGGGATATGGCCATCGTCTTGGGTTTGAATTTGGTCGTCATCCTTATGTTGATTGGTGGCTTGGAGAACGCCCTCAAAAAATCCAGGCTGAGTGTGGAAGAACTGGCCTCCGCGAACGCCATCCTCAACTACACACAAAGTGAACTGCAAACCCGCAGCACCGAGTTGGTCGTTGCAAACAAACAGCTGGAGAATCGTACTCAAAAGCTTCACGGCATTGCCGAGGTAGCACGTACAACTACATCCATACAGAATTTTAATCAGCTTCTTCCTGCCCTTACCAGCGCGATCAGCGAACAATTGGGATACTACCATGTGGGTCTCTTTTTGCTTGACGAGGAGAAACAATATGCCATCCTGTGTTCTGCCAGTACGGTTGACGGATTGAGGATGATCAACCATGGATACCGCGTGGCAGTCGGTAGCATAAGCCCGATTGGTTACATCGCTCAGACTGGAAAACCGCGCATAACTCGCAGCAAGAATGAAGATTCAACGTTCCTCGACAATGTCGATTTCCCTGAAACCCGATCACAGATTGTGCTGCCACTTGGCTCCGGCGATAACGTCATTGGAGTACTAGATATTCAATCACGGGAAGCCAAAGCTTTTAATGAAGATGACCTGGCCACTCTATCCATTCTGTCGGATCAAGTTGCGATTGCGATTGGAAATGCTCTGCTCTATGAACAATCACAAACAGCCCTACGTGAGGCGGATATTACCTCACGCGAGGCATCCAGCCAGGCATGGAATGAATATGGGAAGACCCTTCAAACCAGAGGTTATCGCTATGACGGGATCAAATCCGAGCCTTTGAAGGATGCGAAACAACCCAGAAGGGAAAGTGATTATTTATTGATCCCTGTCCAGTTGCGCGATCAAACAATTGGGTGCTTAAAGCTCAAGACAGCTGATCCATCGCGTCAGTGGACAGACGATGAACTTGCTATGGTAAGAGCAACTGCAGAACGCGTCGCGCTGGCACTCGAAGGCGCGCGTCTCCTCGATGAAGCTCAAAAGCGCGCCAAGCGCGAGTCCTTCCTTTCAGATGTGACAGCCAGATTGGGCACCTCATTCCAGCTGGATTCAATTCTGCGCGATACGGTTGAGGAACTGGGACAAACCCTCCAAAACTCAACCGTCACGTTCCAATTGGTGAACCCATCTACACCTCCTGCCTCAGAACCGGAGAAGTCAAATGGCGCATCGACCGACAGGAATACAGTGGAGTAAGTCATGACATTGAACGAGCCCCTTAAGAACACCGGGAATCCCACTAGCGAGTTTGTACGTCTCGCGCGATTCCTGATCAGCCCGCATCCGTCGGTTACAGAGATTGGAGAAAAAAGGCGCGCACAGCTTTTAGCGACAGTCTCCTTAATCCTTACTGTGGCATTTCTTCTAGGGCTGCTTTCTGGCGGCTCCTTTGGGGCGTTTACCACGTTACTTGTTATTTCATTGGCGTCCTATGGAGTAAGTCGCACGCGCCACTATAACGCCGGTTCCTATTTCTTCGCCTATGGGCTTACCTCCCTTGCCTACCTGAGACTTTACATGGGGACAGCCAGCGGATTTGAGGAAGACATCACGACAATAGCACACGTTGCCATTGTTGTGGCAAGTATTTTACTGCCAGTGAGAGGACTTTTTGTATTAGTTATTCTGTCAGCAATTGCCACATGGGCCGCCCCTGTATATTCGCAGGTGCCCATGCCTTCCGATGGTTTTGCCAGAACTTCAGGCGTTTTCATGTTCATCGGCTTCATATTAATTGGAGCCAACGCTTTTCGTGCCTGGATCGAAAGAGCGCGCTTAAAAGAGGTAAATGATATCAACCATGAACTGGAAGATCTTGCAACAAATCTTGAGCAACGCGTGAACGAGCGCACCGCCGAAATCGAAAAAGCGAATGCTCAAAATTCACAGCGCGCCACTCAATTGCAGACGATCACTGAATTGTCAGAATCCATTGCACAGGTACAAGACTTGAATGAACTCCTTCCAGCCACCACAAGACTGATCAGCGAGCGCTTTGGCTTTTACCATGTCGGCATCTTTTTAGTGGATCAGGATCGCCAATACGCAATTTTGCAAGCCGCCAACAGCGAAGGTGGAGAGCGGATGTTAAAACGTAACCACCGCTTAAGACTTGGCACGGGTGTAGTCGGCTTTTCGGCACAAACCGGGCAGCCCCGCATCGCCCTGGACGTTGGGGCTGATGCCATTTTCTTCAACAACCCAGACCTCCCGGAGACCCGCTCTGAGACGGCTCTGCCGATGAACTCACGCAACCAGACCATCGGTGTTCTCGACATTCAAAGCAAGAAAGCGAATGCCTTTTCAAGTGAAGATTTGGAGATCTTGACGGCACTTGCTAATCAGGTATCCATCGCATTGGAAAATGCTCGTCTGTTGACTGAAACTCGTGCGGCACTCGCGCAGGTGCAGGAAGTGTATAACGCATTTACCCATGCAGAATGGAGCCGCACGATCTCACAAACTGCACAGGCCGGCTTCCGCTATCAGACTGGTCGCATCGAAATGCTGGAGGATGCGCTCCAAAACCCTGAAGTTGTATCAGCCATGCAGAGCGGCGAAGTTGCGGCGAACCAGCCCAACGGGTCAAAGGAAAGGCGTGCCACTGTGGCTGTCCCCGTCAAACTCAGGGGTGAAGTCATTGGTATCCTGCATATCGAATCCAATGACCCGGTCAAGGAATGGCAGGATGATGAGATAAGCCTTGTGCAGGCAGTTGCTGAGCGCGCCGCGTTTGCGATGGAGAATGCGCGCTTGTTCCAGGATGCCCGCCGCCGTGCTGCCAAGGAACGTTTGATCTCGGAGGCAACTTCCCGCATCAGCAGTGCCTTTAACGTTGAAAACATTCTACAGACCACAGCAGAAGAATTGGAACGTGTGCTGGGTGGGTCTGAAATCTCAATTCAATTCCAGAGCAAGGAGTAATTGTGAATTTGAATCAAAGCCCACTCCCCTCTGAATCACAACAACCACGCAAAACCTGGTTAGCGCTGGATATGCGCGCGAAGATCGTAGCAGGCATCCTTGGGACTGGCGCATTAGCCCTGGCTGTGCTTATATTCTTTGTCCTCAACCAGACCCAGAAAGTTGCGAACGCACTTGCAGAAAGGCTCGAGGCCAGTGTTAGCCAACTGGCGGAAGAACAGTTGGCAAATACGGCTTTTGTACAAGCCGAACAGGCAAATCAATCCTTTAAAGATGTAATGGAAGAAGTCAGCGGCCTGGCTGGGAATTGGGCGGCACTCCAGGGCCAGAAGGAAGTTGTCAGCCAGCGCACCTATTGGGATGCCAGTACCAATCTGGTCCAGTGGGTTGGAGGTCATTACGGCAATTCGGCAAACGACCTATCCTCGATCTTTATTCCAACCGGAGTGCCAGTAAATGAATCTCTGGTGACAGACTTGAATACATCTGCTTATCTTGATTTTTATGCCCCGCGGATCATGGAAAACTATCCGTCGCTGCTTGCAGTGTATGCGATTGATACAAGAGGAGTCACACGCTATTATCCGAATATTAATTTGGCATCTCTTCTTCCGTCAGATTTTGATGCGACCGAGAGACCTTACTATTCGATTACAGCGCCGCTATTTAATCCAAAGCGTTTACCCCGCTGGACAATCCCATATGCAGATGCAACAGGCGGTGGACTTGTTGTAACTATCGCCGCACCTGTTTATGAGGGCAATCAGTTCACAGGTATTGTTGCAGCAGATATGCAATTATCCCAGATCACTGAACAGATCAATGCGATCAAAGTCGGGCAAACAGGGTACGCCTTCCTGCTTGATGATGCAGGACTCGTCCTCTCTATGCCTCAGGCTGGATATGATATGTTTGGCATCCGTCCGGGGGATATAAACACCGAGGAATTCTTTAAACAAACCATTCTGGGTAAAGGCACCGTCCAGTTACAGGCACTGGTCAAGCGCATGACGGCCGGCGGAAGCGGACTTCTGATCGTGGACGTGGATGGCACCGACACTTACATTTCGTTCGCACCCGTAAAAGCCAATGGATACAGCGTAGCGCTGGTTGTCCCTGTTTCAGAGTTACAAGGTGCGATCATTGCAGCACGCAACCAGACACAGCAACAGATCCGGTCCGCTACACAGACAGCAGCAATCATCTTGATCATTCTGCTTATCATGGCTATCGCAGTAAGCCTCGGGCTTGGGCAGATTATTGCCGCCCCCATCCGGCGCCTCACCCAGGTTGCAACCCAGATTGCAGGTGGTGATCTATCGGTTCAGGCGGATGCCACGACAAGGGATGAAATCGGCACCCTGGCTTATTCATTCAACACAATGACATCGCGGCTGCGACAGACTCTGGATGGCTTGGAGCGCATGGTTGAGGAACGCACTGTTGAGCTTTTGTCTGCGAATGAAAAGAACGAACACCGCGCAAAGCAATTTGAGTCTATTGCACAAGTCGCACGTACAGTCAGCTCTACGCGTGACCTCGATGTTTTACTGTCACAGATTACAACAGTAATCAGCCGCGAGTTCGGCTTCTATCATGTCGGCATTTTCCTGCTTGATGCAGTGAAGGAGTATGCTATTCTGAGCGCGGCGAACAGTGAAGGGGGCCAGGTTATGCTGAAACGCGGTCACCGGCTGAAAGTTGGTGAAGTTGGTATTGTGGGTTATGTAACAGGAACCGGCAATCCGCGTGTCGCGCTGGACACGGGAGCAGATGCCGCATTCTTCAACAATCCGGACCTCCCAGACACCCGTTCAGAGATGGCCTTACCCCTGCAGTCCGGCGAAGAGATCATCGGCGCGCTGGATGTTCAGAGCACGCTACCAAATGCATTCTCTCAGGAAGACATTAACATTTTGTCGACGCTGGCAGATCAAGTCAGCGTTGCAATTCAGAATGCACGGCAATTTGAACAGACGCGCAAAGCCCTAAGTGAAGCTGAAGCTCTTGCAAGGCAATTCGCTAAAACTGGCTGGCAACAGTACACAAAGGACAAAAACCTTATCGGCATCCACCACACGGGTGCAAGGGCAACCCTCCTTTATGAAAAAAATGGCAAGGAAAAAGAGGAGGGATCCTGGGGTACGGATCTGACCAAGAACAAGTCTCGAGGAGCATTCCTTACCCTCCCGGTTGAATTACGCGGCGAGGTAATCGGTTCGGTGAACGTGCGCTCGCCAGATAACCGCCCCTGGGATCAGGATGAATTGGACATCGTCAAAGCCATCATCGAGCGCTCTGCCATTGCCATGGAAAATGCCCGGTTGCTGGAGGAATCACAGCGCCTCGCCTCCAAGGAAGCAAAGATTGGGGCAGTGACCGCCAAGATCAGCGCTTCCATCAATATGCGAAATGTTTTACAGATCGCTGTCGAAGAGTTGGGACGCGCGCTGCCTGGTTCAGAGGTCGTGATCCAGTTCCAAACTGATCAGAATAAAAATAAGCCAACGCCATGAAATCGGAGAGCAGCAATGCTGAATGGAATTACTAATTTTTTTACTTCACCAGAAGATAAAGATCCGAGCTTTGTTCGCGTTACGCGCAACATCATGCTCCTTGCGCTGCTGGCGACATTAGCAACCATCGGGATTGTCATTCTCACAGGGAATCCTGATACACGCTTGCTGACAGTCTCTGCGCTTGCTTTCGCGTCCTCACTCGAATTTATTGCTTTGCTGCTGATTTTGCGCGGCAGTCTTACGATGGCCAAGGCAGTTGTCCCGGTTGTTTTCATTTTTACGATAACGGTTATCTCGTTTAATGCCAACTCGATCCATGATATATCCATTATCGCCCTCCCCGTTATCATCATGATGGCGACCTTTTTACAGGGCAGGCGTTTAATGGTGGCTACAACTTCCCTGACCGTGATAGCAATCGTATTTCTAGGAATCGCGGATATGGTCGGGCTAAGTAATAGTCCTATAAAAGACAGTACCGGGCCTGATGACATTTTGATTGGTGGGTTAGTGTTAGCGGGAAGTGCGGGAATTCTCAATTTACTCGTTGAACGTCTAAAAACAACGCTCGCAAAGGCCGAAGCGGATGAGCGGGCGCAGATTGAAGCCAACCAGAAATTAAGAAGCTTACAACTGTCGCTTGAACAGCGCGTTGAAGACAGAACAATTGCACTAACGCAGCGTGGCAAGGAATTGGAATCTGCATACACACATCTCCAGCGCCGGGCAGCCCAATTTGAGGCACTGACACAGGTCATGCAAACCATCATATCGGTCCGCGACCTGCAGAAGCTCCTGCCGCAGATCACGGCAGTCGTCAGTGAAAATTTTGGTTTCTATCATGTTGGTATATTCCTGCTCGATGATGCTCACCTGTATGCGATCTTAAGTGCCGCAAACAGCGAGGGCGGCACCCAAATGCTCGAACGCAAACATCGCTTGCGCGTGGGCGAGGAAGGCATCGTAGGTTATGTTACTTCCACTGGCGAGCCGCGCATTGCCATGGATGTAGGGAAAGACCCGGTCTTCTTTAATAATCCTGATCTGCCAGAAACCCACTCAGAAATGGCATTGCCACTGAAGAGTGAGGGACGTCTTGTAGGCGCACTGGATGTGCAAAGCAAAGAAACTGGCGCATTTATGGATGAGGATGTTCAAATGCTCAGCCTGCTTGCCAATCAGGTCAGCCTTGCCATTGAGAATGCGCGTCTCTTTGATGAAACCAGAATGGCACTCGCAGAGGCAGAAGTGATCAGCCGTCAGTTTACGCGTGAGGCCTGGGGACGTGTGTCTGCTGAGCAGGCTCTGGTCGGTTATCGCTATGACGTTACGGGTGCGTTCCCTATTGATGAACCGATCAATTTCCTGGAACCGGGTAAAGGCAAAAGTCAAAGTAAACAACCGGAAGCAAATCAGGTCGTCGTGCCGATCGAACTGCGCGGCGAAACGATTGGCAATCTGGTCGTTCAATCGCCATCAGCAGGCAGATTAAATCAAGATCAGATCGATCTCATCAAAGCAGTCGCCGAACGCGTGGCACTTTCTGCTGAAAATGCCCGTCTGTTCGAGGAAACAACCCGCCGCGCGGAACGCGAACGATTGGTTTCAGACATCACCGGCAGAATACGAAGCATGAACGATCCACAAGCCATGGTCCAGACCGCAATCGAAGAACTGCGGAAAGCCTTGGGCGCCACCCGCGTGGAAGTAATTCCACAAACAGTCAAAGGTGCCAAATAACCACATGGAGAGAGTAAGAGGAAATATGGCATTTACAATTGCTATGTCAAATGAAAAAGGTGGGGTTGCAAAGACCACATCCACGCTATCCCTCGGTGCGGCACTGGCTGAATTGGATCATCGCGTCCTGCTCATTGATCTGGATCCGCAGTCGAACTTGAGCCTTGCGATGGGATTTGAAACTGGAGAGGCTGAGATCACCTCGGCCAGTGTGCTGATTGACAATGTGGCACTTAAAACCGCCATTCGCAAAACCGAGGTGAAGAACCTGGACATTGTCACATCCAATGCCCGGATTGAGACTGCCGAGCAATTTCTGCCAATGCGAAGTCATTACATGGCAACGCTTCATAACGCTCTTCAAACTGAAGAGCTGCCCTATGACTATGCCCTGCTCGACTGTCCCCCGGCTTTGGGCGCGATCACACTTAACGCGCTTTCTGCAGCCGACTTGCTTATCATCCCAACGCAAGCCGAGTATTTTTCCGCATATGCATTACGGAACATGATGGGGACCATCCGCCGGGTCCGACAGGAAAGCAATCCGAATCTGGCCTACCGCATTCTGGTCACGCTGCTGGACCGGCGAAACCGTACCCACCGTAATATCTTCGAACAATTACAAGCCACGTTTGGACAGGGTGTCTTTACCACTGTCATTGAGGTCGACACCAAGCTGCGCGAAAGCCCAATCGCAGGCGTGCCGATTACGCAGTACAAGCCCACAAGCCGCGGCTCCCAGCAGTACCGCGTCCTTGCCCAGGAGTTGATTGAATATGCCAAAGAAGAAGCCAATCGCCAAGCGGCTTAAGAATCTATTCGAGGATGTAAAACCTGAACAGGCGCCCGCGGAACTTAAGCCCGCGCCCCGCAAACGCGCTTCGGAAGAGAAGCCATCTCAACCAATTGAAGTGAATCCCATTACACAAGCCAGGCGGCCCGTGGAGATGGTGAGTCACGCTGCAAGCCCAAGCGCAACCATGTCGTTGGCATTCCAGGCCGGCCAAGACTCCTGGGCAACCCTGCAGGTTATGGATGAAACAGAACAACGCGAATGGAGCCAGGATGAACAGTTACTGGTAAAACAGGTAGCCGATCAGTTGTCCTTAGCGCTTGAGAATGCAAGATTATTCCAGGAAACCCAGTCGCGCGCAGAAGAATTGAGCGTGCTGAATGAGATGGCTCGGGAACTTTCAGCCCAATTGGAGACCGTCGCTATTGCTGAAGTTGTATACCGATATACCAGCCGTTTGATGGACACCAGCAATTTCTTCATGGCTCTTTATGATGAAAAAAATGAGGAAAAAAGTTTTCCGCTGGCTTTTGAAGAGGGTAAACGAATTCAGTTGCCGTCCAGTAAATTGGGTAACCGCGGCTTTTCAGATTACATCATTCGTAACAAAACAATAGTATTCGCTCCAAATGATGTAGCGGGGCACAGGCAAGCTCTGGGCATTGAATTCGTTGCGCTGAATAAAGACGTTACCCCTTCCCTATCCTGGATGGGCGTGCCCCTGATGATCGGTGAGCGCGTGCTTGGGCTAATCTCCGTGCAAAGCATCCAAAAACCGGATATGTATGATGAGCATGACCGCGACATCTTGGCAACCATCGCCAGCCAGGCGGCCATCGCCATTCAAAATGCCCATCTGTTCGAAGAATCAGAGATGCGTGCCGAGGAACTGGCAACCCTGAATCAATTGGCGCAATCCCTGTCGTCACAACTCAATCTCGACCAAATTGTTGACACCATTTATAGTGGCATCACCCGTCTTATCGATGCGAAAAACTTTTATGTTGGTTTCTATGAGCCCAATACAAATGAAATCATATTTCCCCAAACGGTATCCGAATCTGAACTTGAACGCGATATTACACGCTTACCCATGGGACAAGGCATTACCTCCTATATGATCCAAACAGGTGAAAGCATCCTGATCACCAATGGATCCGATAAATGGACGCAAGAAAAGGGTATCAAAACAGTCGGGGTGCCCGCCAAATCTTTTCTAGGCGTGCCATTAAGCCGGGGCGGGAAAGCCCTGGGCGCCATGGCTGTGCAAAATTTTGACCAGTACAATGCATACGATCAACACGATTTGCAGATTCTCACTGCTTTTGCAGGTCAGGTCGCAGTTGCACTCGAAAATGCCCGCCTGTTTGACGAGGTGAGGGCCAGTCAGGGTCAGCTCTCTGAGGCGCTGCAGATTGCCAGACTGGGATATTTTGAGATTGATCCGAACAAGCAATCCACCCAATTGACGGATGAACTCTATTCTCTACTCGGCACAAACGCTGAAAAAGAAAACGGATATGAATTCCCTCTCGATGCTGTCATGCAAAAATTCATTCTGGAGGAAGATATTCCCATTGTCCGCCAGACACTTCAGAATGTACTGGACGCAAAAGACGGCGGAGATGTAACGTCAGAGGTCCGTTATAGAAAAGCGGACGGCAAAGTGATCTGGGTCAGTTCTGTTTATCAAGTCGAACGCGATGCACAGGGACAACCTGTGAAAGTGGTTGGCTCATCCCAGGACATTACTGAACGCAAGACTAATGAATTAATCCAAACTGCAATCTCTCAAATTTCTGAAAGCGCACTTACAGCCAAAACAATTAATGAGTTGATCAAGTCGGTCCATGAAGCGATTGGCATCCTGCTGCCTGCTCGCAACTTCTATGTTGCGCTCTATGATCCAAATACAAGCTTTATATCATTTCCCTATTACGCGGATGAATTCGATGACGATTGGAACCCGCGCAGACTCGGCAAAGGTCTTACCAGCTATGTGATCCGCACGGGCAAACTATTGCGGGCCACCCCTGAAATTTTTGCTGACCTGCAAGCCTCCGGAGAAGTGGTGAGAGATGGCGCCGCGAGTGTGGATTGGCTGGGAATTCCACTCCGGTCAAAACAGGTGGTTACGGGGGTGATCGCCATTCAAACTTATGATCACAGGATCCGAATCACAGAACAGCATCAGGAAGTCCTTTCTGTGATCGCGACCCAAGTTGCATCTGCCATTGAACGTTTTCTGGCAGAACGAGAGATCCAGAAATTTAAACTTGGCATTGATCGCTCCAATAATGCGGTTTTTGTCACCGATCTGGAAGGCACGATTCAGTACATCAACCCGGCGTTTGAAAAAGTCTACGGCTTTTCTCCTGAGGAAGCCATTGGGAAGACTCCCCGTATTCTTAAGTCGGGCATTACACCCGACGAACAATACAAACGCTTCTGGGAAACGCTGCTGGCAGGCGAAACAATTTCGCAAGAGATTACCAACAAATCAAAAGATGGCGAATTCATTCCCATTTCTGGGACGTACAGCCCAATTCTCGATGAAGTTGGGAATATCATGGGCTTCCTGGCTGTCCATGAAGATATTACTGAACGCAAGCAGTCAGAAGAGGCTCTCCAACGACGCAATGACTACCTGGCTGCATCTTCTGAAATCGGGCGGCTCGTTACCTCCACGCTTGATCTTAATACCATCTTCACACGCACCGTTAATCTGATCAGCGACCGCTTCGGATTTTATTACGCTGCGATCTATATCATAGAAGAAACAGGGTTCAACGTCATCCTGCGCGAAGCCACGGGAGAGGCGGGTGAGAAGATGAAAGCCCAGAGGCATTCTGTCATTGTTGGTTCCAGTTCTGTTGTCGGCAAAGTGGCTGAAAACATCGAACCAATTCTTGTGAACAACACGGAGCTTGAGCCTCTCTATACACCCAACCCCTATTTGTTGGATACACACTCCGAAGTTGCCATTCCCCTGCGGATCGGTTTACGCATCGTCGGTGTCATTGACATTCAATCCATTCAAACTCATGCTTTTTCACAGGATGATCTTTCAGTGTTGCAATCGCTGGCAGATCAGGTGGCTGTCGCAATTGACAACGCTCGTTCTTATGAGCTTTCACAACAGTTGATTCAGGAATTGCGCGAAATTGATCTTCTCAAGAGCCAATTCCTGGCAAATATGAGTCATGAACTGCGAACGCCGTTGAACTCCATCATCGGCTTCTCACGTGTGATCCTCAAAGGGATTGATGGTCCGGTCTCCGAGATGCAGCAACAGGACCTCACCGCCATTTACAACTCCGGTCAGCATCTGCTGGGATTGATCAATGATATTCTTGATCTTGCACGCATCGAAGCAGGCAAGATGGAACTTAACTTCGAAGAGGTGCGCCTGGCAGATATGGCAACCGGTGTGATGTCCACCGCCAAAGGGCTGGTGAAGGAAAAACCGATCCACTTGCTCCAGCGCATTCCCGCAGACATGCCCACCGTGCGCGGCGATACCATGCGCGTCCGGCAAATATTCATCAACTTGATTTCCAACGCTGCAAAATTCACAGACGAAGGTTCCATCACGATTGAAACTCTCGTCCAAAAGGGTCCTACAGGCAAATTGGAAGCTGTCATCAACGTAATCGATAGCGGACCCGGTATTTCACTGGAAGATCAAAAGAAACTATTCCAGGCTTTCTCACAAGTGGATGGCTCTGCAACGCGCAAAACCGGTGGTACGGGTCTTGGCCTTTCCATTTGTGCAAATCTCGTCCAGTTGCATGGAGGCCGCATTGGTGTAACCAGCGAGGTCGGCAAGGGCTCCACCTTCTGGTTCACACTACCGCTCTATCAACAGCCCGAGGAGCAGATCCCGGAAGGGAAGAAAGTTGTCCTGGCAATTGACGATGATCCGCAAGTGATCGGACTATATGAGCGTTATCTCAACCCGCAGGGATATTACGTTGTGCCAATTACCGATCCGTTGAAAGCCAAAGAGCAGGTTCTGAGAATCAAGCCATTTGCGATCACGCTCGACATCATGATGCCAAACAAGGATGGCTGGTCGGTTCTCACGGACCTCAAATCTGATCCCGCGACACGCGACTTTCCGGTCATCATTTGCTCCATCCTCGAACAGGCTGACAGGGGATTTAGTCTCGGCGCGGCAGACTATCTTGTTAAACCCATTCTCGAAGAAGACCTGGTGCACGCGCTCGACCGTCTAAACAAAAATGGAACGATCCATGAAGTCCTGGTCATCGATGACGATCCAAACGACTTGCGCCTGATCGAAAAGATCCTTAATCAACACAGCCAATACAAACCGATCCTGGCGCAGGGCGGCCGTAAGGGATGGGAAGCGATCAACGCTAAAGCACCTCACGCGATCATCCTGGACTTGTTCATGCCTGAAATGGACGGCTTCAACATACTCGAGAAACTGCGCGAGTCGCCTACGCTGCGCGATATCCCGGTACTTGTTGTCAGCGGCGGGGGACTGACAAATGAACAACAGCAACAATTGAGTGCCTTCGGCCAACGGCTAATTACCAAAGGCTCACTCAATGAAGGTCAATTGATCGAAAGCATTGAAAATTCATTGAAGCGACTCAGTTCGTAAAACTGACCAGCTTCTAACAGGAATACGATATGTCATTTGTAATCAGGTGCATGGATTGCGGTCATGCCGCGCCATTCATGCCCAGTTCCATGCACTGCCCACAGTGCAACAGCCAATGGCGTGAAGCAGAATATGATATTGCAGAAGTCGCAAAGACGTTCCCGGCCGAGATCAAGGATCGTCCTTTCGATCTGTGGCGCTATCAAGAGTTGCTGCCAATTCACAATCCAAATCCCATCCTTAGGCTGGGTGAAGGAGGTACACCGCTCATTCAGGCAGCCAACCTGGGTATGATGTTGGGATTGCCCAATCTCTTCATCAAAGATGAAAGGCAGGGGCCCACCCATTCCTTCAAAGATCGGCAAGCAGCTGTCACGATTGCTGCGCTCAAGGAGGGCGGTATTACGGAAATGGTCGCCGCTTCCACCGGCAATGTTGCGATTTCACTTTCTGCGTACGCGGCCCGGGCTGGGATCAAGCTCTGGGCTTTCGTCACCAGCCTCGTTCCCGGGGTCAAGATGCGTGAAATCGCTTTGTACGGGAGTCAGGTCGTAAAAATCACAGGGTCCTACGATCAGGCAAAACAAGTCGCGGCAGAATTTGCCCGCCAGCGCGGCCTGTATCAGGATATGGGCGCGCGGACAGTCACTGCAGTCGAAGCGATGAAGACCATCGCGTTTGAGATTGCCGAACAACTCACTCTGCGACAGGGACCTCCACCTGATTCAACTGACGAAGCGCCAAAATGGCGAACGCCTGATTGGTATCTTCAATCCGTCAGCGGCGGCATGGGACCGCTGGGTGTTTATAAAGGCTTTTGTGAACTGCGGAAACTTGGCCTGATCAACCGCATCCCAGCCCTGGCACCCATACAAGCGGAGGGCTGCGCACCCATGGTTGAAAGTTGGAGGAAGGGCCTTGAAAAAGCAGAACCGGTTCTCTCGCCGAAGACCCGCATCGAAACACTCGCGACAGGCGATCCGGGAAGAACCTATGTCATGCTGCGCAAGCAGGTCAATGAAACCCATGGCGTGTTTGAAAGTGTCAGTGACGAGGAGTCCTTCCGGGCCATGCACGTCCTGGCAAAGATGGAGGGAATCTCAGCAGAACCAGCTGCAGCCGTGGCATTTGCCGGACTTTTTAAGCTTGTCCGGGCAGGGGTCATCAAATCAACGGATACCGTTGTCGTTAATTGTACCGGGCACACAATGCCTGCGGAACAATTCCTTTTTGGCGAAGGTTGGACGCGCGATGTGGATTTACGCGGCAGAGAATCACAATCGCCGACCCCACAGGAAGGCTTGCTCTCTGCGCTCAACAATGTGACGCCCAACCGCTTCTCGCGCGTTGTGGTGGTTGACGACACTTCCGAGGCGCGGCGCCTCATCCGGCGGATTCTTCAGTCACAGGGAGATTTCGAGATCTTTGAAGCGACGAGTGGGCGCGAAGCGATCGAAATAATTACCCGGGAACACCCTGATCTGGTGATCCTCGACTTGATGATGCCCGAAGTGGATGGTTTTGCCGTGCTGGATGTCTTGCGCAGCAATCCGGACACCGCGAACATCCCGGTGATCGTAGCCACCGCCAAGGAACTGACAGTGGATGAAAAGAGCCGTTTGCAGGGGCAGATCCAATCCCTGATGTTGAAAGGCGACTTCCTGAATGACGAGTTCCTGGAAGAAGTACGTGCACTTATTCGATAAAATCCCTAGGCAACCGGGCATATTGACAATCTTCAGCAACAACGACGGGCGTTGCCACTGCCCGTCGTTATCATTTGAGGTTGACAGGTAATTTATAAAATGCAGAATGGTCGCAACACCGGGATTAATGCCGCACTGGTCTCCGCTTTGTTTCTTGGGTTAGCACCGGTATTTGGCAAAGCCGCCATGGGTGCTGGCAATTTTTCGCCGCTGGCCGTCGTAGCGCTGCGGACGAGTATGGCGGCTCTCTTGCTGGTGATTATCATCGCGGTGTTTAACCGCCGAATTCTTTATATCTACCCGGCAGGTCTTTTGGGTTGTCTACTGGCAGGGGCGATCAATGGGACGGGTTCGATTTTTTATTATATCGGTTTGAGTAAGTTGAATGCCAGTGTCGCGCAAATGATTTACGCACTTTATCCGTTCTTTGTCGCTCTCTGGCTCCAGCTTGATAAACAGACGCCTTCGAAATTAACCGGGTTTAGGATCATCATCGCCAGCATTTCGACATTTTTACTTACCAGTGCGCAGGCAGGAAGCATTGACATATGGGGCGTTGTATTTATGCTGATCGCGGCAGCTCTGTATGCATTACATCTCCCCATCAATCAACGTGTACTTTATGACGTTCCTGCACCCACTGTGACAGTCTACACCCTGCTGGCCATGAGCCTGATCGTTGTACCTGCTTATCTCATTTTTGACCGCAGCCTGCCACCGCAAAATACTCCCTGGCTGCCTGTGTTTGGACTGACAGCAGTGACTTTTTTTTCAAGACTATTGCTCTTCCTTGGCGTGAAACACATCGGCGGGATGCAGACGGCATTGCTTGGACTGGGTGAATTGATTGTGGCAATCTTATTTAGCCACCTGCTCCTCGGTGAAAGCCTGACCACCTGGCAATGGATTGGGACAGCCGGGTTAAGCCTCAGTCTTCTACTGGTTTGGTTCGAGGCGCCGCCCTCCAACCCCATGCATGCCCATGGGTTACTGGGATGGTTGCAGCCACCTGATTTTCCGGCGGACTTTTATAAACGCAAATAAATCTGCCGAATATTTACCCAGCGCTTTTACTTTTCCCCTTCATACAAATAACCTGTCCCGCGCACGCTGACAATCTGGTCGGAAAGCGTGGGAAATGCTTCCAACTTGTGTCGCAGCCTGCTCACAAGAGGACGTAAAATTTCAGGAGCTTCGCGCTGAGAGGTGTCATAGCCTTGAACAAGCAAGACCAGTTCCCGGTGCGAATAGACCCGTCCCGGATTTTCGATGAGCACACGCAGCAAACGCCCTTCAGCAGGCGTTAAATGCACAACTTGCTCATGCTTGCGAACCTGTCTACGAGAAAGATCAATATGCGTGCCATCTCGCAAAGAGAATTCGGTAAGCCCCTCATCGAGTTGCGCAGTCGCAGGCCCATTGCGCAGCTTGAGCCGCGCTTCGCGGCGCGCCAAGCCTTTCTTCACACTATTCATTACCTGCACTGGCGGAGCCGGCTTGAGCAAATAATCGTGGATGCGCAAGCGCAGCGCCTGAATAGCCGATTCCGTTGTACCGAAAGCAGTCAACAGGACAACTTCAGTCTCCGGTGAAATTTGATTGACCACCTGAACGACTTCCAACCCATCCATGCCTGGCATGCGCAGGTCAACGATCATCAATTCGACAGGATGCGTGCGGATGTATTCCACTGCAGCCTGGCCATTTGGCACCGAGTTGACTGTATATCCCTCAAGGCGCAGAATATCGGTCAGCGACTGTCGGGCAACCGGTTCATCATCAACAACAAGGATGTGCGACTTCATTGCTTATCTCCACTGGGTAAGAATAATCGAAAGCATGCACCAGACTCATGCCCATTCTCAAGATCGAGCGTGCCACCATGTGCAGTGACAATATTGTAACTCACGGTCAGCCCAAGACCTGTGCCGCCTTCCTTTGTGCTGAAGAACGGCTCAAAGATATCATTCCGATGGCTCTCGGGGATTCCGGGGCCAGTGTCTTGAAAAGTGATCTCAATGCCGTCCTCAAGTGCGCGTGCGCCGACTTTTAACTCACCGCCGGAGGGCATGGCATCCAGTGAATTCAGGATCAAATTGAAAAAGACCTGCTGGATTTGTCCATTTACCGCATAAATGGCTGGAAGAGATTCCGGCAGGTTTTTCTGCACCCCAATACGTCGCTGGCTGAGTTGCTGGGAGGACAGGCTGAGCACATGTTGCAGCAATTCCAGTATATCCACCTGCTCCACCTTGGCTGCCCCCGGACGATAAAAATCAAGCATGCGGTGCATTGTTTTCATCAAGCGTTCGAGTTCATTCTGGGCGAGGTCGAAATATTCCTTACGCTTTTCAGGCGACATATCTTCACGCCCAGCCAGATGCAGACAGTTCTGCACCGACTGTAATGGATTGTTGACCTCGTGCGCAATCGAGGCGGTCAGGCGCCCGGCTGCTGCCATCTTTTCAGCTCGCAGCAACACCTCTTGTGATTCTTCGACGCGGCGGACGTAGGCGCGCAGGTCCTCATACAAACGTGCATTCTCCATGGCAACCACAGCCTGGCGAGCCAGGACAAAGAACATTTCCAGATCCGCGCCGCGGAAGGGCCGCGCAGGACCACTGGCATCGCGGGCGGCAAACAATACGCTGTGCAGATTGGAACGCGCGACCGGTATCAGGATCGCCGCGCCAAGCCCAAGCGTGGAAAGAAGCGCCTGCGTATCCGACTCCCCCGGACCCGTGGCATTGATGATGATCGGATCCCCATCTGCATCGACGCGGCTTACGAGCTGTGCCGCGAAATTGTTTCCATCCAGTTGAAAGACTTTGCCGCGCTGCGCGATCATTGAGACGTTCCCACTTTCCACCTGATAGTAGGCAACATTTGAACAGTGGAGATGCTCACAAATGGCGCTGACAATCAATTCGAGAAGCCGGTCGCGGTCTGTTTCAGCAAAGAGGGTTTCGGTAACATTGAAGAGGGGCCGTAGGGCCGAAACACGTGCAGTATCCCGTTTGCGCTGGTTATCTGCCAGTGCCTGCTGCACCGCCTGGAGTAATTCTTCGCTTTTGTTGAATGGCTTCAGCAACAGACCATCCACCCCCTGGCGCAAGGCGCGAATCGCGGTTTCGACGGTCCCAAAGCCGGTCATCACCAGCGCGGCAACATCCGGCTGGACCATCTGGGCGCGCGAGATCACATCGAAGCCATCCACTTCGGGCATACGAATATCAACCAGCAGGAGGTCAACGTGGATTTGCTGAAGCTGTTCGATCGCGGCGCGCGGATCGGTTTCGGATATGACGTCATAACCGGCGCGGCTGAGAATGCGTTTGCATAGCAGCGCAATGCCGGGTTCATCGTCTACGACAAGGATTGAGATTGATTCCATGCTTCCCTTATATTACTGAGGTAACCACACTGTAAATTTTGATCCGGCGCCAGGCTCGCTTTCGACCTCAATTTGTCCGCCGTGATCGGTCACAATTCCATACGTGACCGAAAGCCCCAGGCCTGTTCCGCCCTGGTCGCCCTTTGTGGTATAGAACGGTTCGAAAATACGGCTTTGATCCGGTCGCGGGATGCCGACTCCGGTATCACACACAGACACCCTGACCCAATCACGACCGGCACGCGCAGCCGACCCGGTGGAAATTATCATCTCGCCGCCAGAAGGCATGGCCTGTAATGCATTATGGACGAGATTCAACAACACCTGTTTCATCTGATTTGAATCAGCCAGGACCCAGGGTAAATCTTTCTCAAGCTCAAGTTTTAAATCAACCCCGCTGGTATGCATCAAGTGGCGGCTCAAGGCAACCACATCTTCGATCACTTCATTCAGCGACGCACGTACACGTGTGCTTTCACTCTGCCGTGCAAAATCAAGCAGTCGGCGCACCACATCCCGCGCCCGAACTGCTTCGCGCATCACAATCTCCAGGTCGTTTCGGATTTGACTATCCTTTGGGATGGCATCCAATGCCAATTCCGCGAAGCCTGTGACGGAAGTCAATGGATTGTTCAACTCGTGCGCGATACCCGCCGCCATTTCACCGACAGCCGCAAGTTTGGCAGCCTGGACAAGACGATTTTCTGCTGAACGCTGTGCCTCCATGCGGGCGCGCAACTCCACCTGCGTAGAGCGCAGCTGACTGATCGTAATCTGCAGGCGCTGATATTGATCGGCGCTGGTAATCACGCTGGCAAGAATACCTGCCAGTGATTCAAGTGCGATGAAGTCATTATGGGTGAAAGCGTTTTGTGAGCTGCTTTGCACATCAACAATGCCCAGAATTTTCTGACCGTCGCGAATTGCCACACACATTTCAGAACCGGCCTGCCAGCCTTTGACCGAACGATAACGACTGTCCTGCAAAACATCATTGATCACCAGGCTCTCGCCGGTCTCAAATACAATGCCTGTAATCCCGCCGCTGACGGGATATTCGAATGACTTCATGGCACGCTTGACAACGTTCTGGCTTGTCCCGCCAAAACCGCCAATGGTCAGGTCATCTTTTTCATCCGCAAGGAAGACCGCACAAAGTTCATAAGCGAAGTAGCGCGCCAGCAGATCGGCAGTAATCTCAGCCACTTCACGAGAATCGGTGAGACCGACAACCTGCTGGACAACTTCATGAATCAGCCCCAGATTGCGCGCCCGGCCCTCTGCTTCTTCACGCAGGCGTGTGTAATCTGCCAGGCTGGCGAGATGACTGGCAATCACCATCATCAGGCTTTCATCATATAAGTCAAAGGCCTCACTGCGCAGGCTTTCGATACACAAAACACCGATGGTCTGTCCTCGAAACCTCAATGGGACGTACAATCCCGACAGGACCTTGTCATACAACGGCAATCGCACAGTAACGTCGATCTCAGCCAGGCGGACTTTCTGGTTACTTGAAAGCAGGGAAGCGATTCTATGGCCCGCTGCACTCTCCACGGTAGAAATCATATTGCCTTCGACTGTGCGATATTCACTCAACAAGCGATCATCGGAGGAAAGCAAATAAAGAACAATCAATTCAGTGCCAAATGCACGCGCCAGCAGAGCGAACATCCGGCGCGCGATCTGGTCGAGGTTGCGGCCCGAAGAAACTGTCAGGGCAAAATCGTTCAACGTGGCCAGGCGGCGCAAGTGACCTGCCATTTCTGCGAAAGTGATGATCGTTTCAATCGCCGGGGCAACCTGGATCGCCAGGTCTGTCAGACGATTCCACTCATCGCTTTTAAAAGCGACATTGCGCCATAACGTCAGCACACCGATCAGCCGCTGCCCAATGACCAGCGGCACACAAGCCCAGACCTTCGTGCTCGCTTTCAACCCCTTGTGCGGAATTCCAACCCAAAGCGGTCCATCGCGATGCACAACCATCGGCGTCAGGTTGCGGCTCAGACGGCGCAGAGCAGCATTCCCTTCCAGTGACAGGACCCAATCTGCGCAGGCAGGTGCGTTCCATTGGGCGTGCACTTGCAGTGAATCGCCGCGTCGAATGGCCAGCCAGCCTCCCTGCACGGAAACAAGGCGGGCAAAAGAAGCAAGCGCACGATCCAGCGCGCGCGGCATATCATAGGGGTTTTCCGAATCCAGATCGGGCACCAACAAAGATGCCGCCACAGAGGAGACAGCGGACATGTCAGAGGTGGAGGTTTCCGTTTGCATCCCAGACACGACCAGGCGCCAGAGACGCTGTGCCTCATTCGCCAACTGATCTGTCCCTGCCAGCACCACCCGCGAGACACCCGGAAGTGGGAACGCGAATAACCTGCCCACGCCCAACCTACTGGAGGCGGGTAACGAGACCGAACGGCTCTGTCCGCCACTGAGCGCGCCGCACAACCAGGAATCGACTTCCGGTTTGCTTAGAAACTTGACCAGTGCAGGATGGACTTTCTTTGCAAGATGATAGTTGGCAAGCACCCGCCACTTGCCCGCCTCGCGTTCGACCAGCACTGCCCAGTCTGTATTCGTCAATTGGCTGGCTTCCTTTAATTGGTTTTCAACCGGTAGGTAAGTGGGCATTCTGTAATAATTATACAGCAGAGACCTCCGTCAGCAGTTAACAGTCACCTTTCGACAGTGGCTGATTCTACCGATATGATGTCACCCTGAGCAGAGCGAAGGGTCTTCCGGGAAATGAAGCCAAAAGGCTCCATTTCCCGGAGATTCTTCGTTCGCTATCGCTCACTCACACCGTCCCGAAGCGGTGTCCCTTCGGGAGAATGACATACCAACCAAATGGTAAAATAAATTGATGACTGACTTACTCGCCCACAGGGCTGCTACGCTTGTAATCGGCGGTGGACTGGCTGGAAGTGAAGCCGCCTACCAGGCTGCCCAGCGCGGACTTAAAGTTCGACTCTACGAAATGCGGCCTGTCGTGCAAACTGGGGCACATCAGACTCACGACCTGGCTGAGCTCGTTTGTTCGAATTCCCTCGGCTCGAACCTGGCTGACCGCGCCTCGGGCCTGCTCAAAAACGAATTGCGGATGCTTGGCTCGCTGCTGCTCGAGTGCGCCGAAGCCGCCTCCCTGCCGGCGGGCGGCGCGCTCGCGGTTGACCGTGAACTCTTCGCGCGCCTCGTCACCGAACGGATAGAAAAACATCCCAACATTGAGGTCCTGCGCGAGGAAGCAAAAGAAATACCGGATACCCCCACCATTATTGCCAGCGGACCGCTCACCTCGCCTGCGTTATCCCAATCCATTACAGTGCTGAGTGGTGAGGAGCATCTTTTTTTCTTCGATGCCATCGCGCCGGTCATCCACGCCGACTCTATTAACTTGAATATCGCTTTTCGCGCCTCCCGCTATGGCACAGGTGAACAAGAGGAAGGTGATTACATCAATTGTCCGTTCACGCGGGAAGAATATTACGCGTTTGTGGATGCACTCCTCAAAGCGGAACGCATCGAATTACGCGCCTTCGAAGAGGCGATCAAAAGCGGCGTGAAGGCGGGTCACTTCTTCGAGGGTTGCCTGCCTGTTGAAATCATCGCCGAACGCGGGATCGATTCGTTAGCCTTTGGTCCCATGCGCCCGGTCGGGCTGAAAGACCCGCGCACCGGCAAACGTCCCCACGCGGTCCTGCAATTACGCCAGGATAATTTGGTCGGCAGTCTTTACAATCTGGTGGGCTTCCAAACCAACCTGAAATACCCTGAACAAAAGCGTGTGTTCCGCCTCATTCCAGGCCTGGAAAACGCTGAATTCATGCGTTATGGGCAAATGCACCGCAACACCTTTATTGCCTCACCGAAACTCCTGCGCCCCACCCTGCAGCACATCCAGCGTGATGACTTATTCTTTGCCGGTCAGATCACCGGCGTCGAAGGTTATATGGGAAATATTGCAACAGGACTGCTGGCTGGCATCAATGCTGCGCGCCTGCATTATCACGAAGAGCTCATCACACTTCCGCAAACAACCATGCTTGGCGCGTTGTGTCACTATGTCACGCATGCCGATCTCAAAGACTTCCAGCCGATGAAAGCCAACTTTGGGATTCTGCCCCCGCTTGAACTGACGTTAAAAATTGGCAAGCGTGAACGCGGCAAAGCCTATGCCGAACGCGCGCTTGGGGACTTACAACTGGCATTAAATAAAATTACTGAAAGAAGTGAAATCGAAGCGTGACAAAAAGAACCAGAGCACTTTCTTTGCTGCTTGTTGGACTTCTGCTCATGGGCGCGGCTGTCTGGTACGCCTACTGGCTGCGCTCCCAGCCGGAAGCTGCCCCCGTTATGTTCGACGGTCAACGCGCCTACGCAGATGTGCAGACACAGGTCGCGTTCGGGGCGCGCCTGCCCGGGTCGGAGGGCCATGCCAGGGTCCAGGAATGGATCGACGAGGAACTCGTCGAAGCAGGCTGGCAGGTCGAAGTTCAGGAATCCGAAGCGTTGGGGCACCCCATCCAAAACATCGTTGCCAAGAGAAGTGCTGAGTCGCCGCAGATCATCATCGGCGCCCATTACGATTCGCGTATGTTTGCAGATAACGATCCCGATCCCGCCCAACATACCAGCTTCGTCCCAGGCGCGAATGACGGCGCCTCCGGTGTGGCTGTGCTGTTGGAACTCGCACGTTCGTTACCCGAAAAGACGGTTCCCATCTGGCTCGTTTTCTTCGATGCCGAAGACAATGGGCGTATCGAGGGCTGGGATTGGATCCTGGGCTCGCGCGAGTTCGTAAAGAACAATCCCGTCCAGCCGCGGGCGGTTATCGTCGTGGATATGATCGGCGACGCAGATTTGAATATCTACAAGGAACGCAATTCAAACCCCGATTTGACTGACGAAATTTGGGAAGTGGCAAAAGGGCTCGGCTACGAAAGCAAATTCATTCCCGAATTTAAGCATTCCATGCTCGATGATCACACACCCTTCCTGGAGGCCGGCATCCCGGCTGTCGACATTATCGACTTCGACTATCCCTACTGGCACACCGTTCAGGATACACCGGATAAAGTTTCTGCAGAAAGCCTGCAAGCCGTGGGGCAAACATTGCGCGCCTGGGTCATACAGCAGAGCGGGCAACCCTGATAAAATCATGTAAGTCGCGTTTGTAAAGTCCCCGGGAGGGAGAAACGTGACCTACTCAAATATGCCAAAGAAAGTTACACCAACTTCCATTCAGAAAGTGCTTGCCAAAATCCGTCCTGCCTGGATGGCACGCGTGGGACACGAAATGGCGCGCGGCGCGGAAGTGCGGGCTGATTTTGAACAGCAATTGGAGCGATTCTTCGACCTGCTGCAACAATCCGTCACAACAGGCGACTCAGCCTGGATGGATTCCATTCTGCTGGATTGGGCGAAATCTTCCACCGAGACAGATCTCGAAGAGGAACCTTATCAAATCTCGTTTTTGATCAACCGCATGATCGCGCTGACCATTCAAGTGGCGCGTGAGACGCTGACGAAACAACAGGCGCTGGATCTCCTGGCGGCAGTTGTTCCGATCTACACCTATGGGCTCGAAGTGGTGGCGCGTTATGAAATGGAGACCCGTGTGGCGCATATCTCCAGTGAAATGGAAAAAGTGCAACAGCGCATGGAGCGCGTTGACAAAAGCAAATCGGCGTTTATTTCGGTGGCAGCCCATGAGCTAAAGACCCCCATCACACTGATCGAGGGCTACGCCTCCATGATGGATGATTTGCTCCAGCAAGGCACAGCGACAAGCCTGGACAGCCTGCTGACCGGGATGAACACTGGCATTGACCGCTTGCGCTCGATCGTGGATGACATGATAGATGTTTCAATGATCGACAATCAACTTCTCCAATTGAACTTCCAGCCCACCCAGGTTGCTCTCATGGTGGAGGCCTTGTGTCTCGAAGTCGCAACCACCACCCGCAGCCGAAAACTGACGCTGGACGTCAAAGACTTCGACGGGAACAAACAATGGATCTACATTGATGCGGCGCGTATGATGCAAGCCATGCGAAATGTGCTCAACAATGCGATAAAATATACGCCCGATGGTGGAACGATCACGATTGATGGAAGGACGCTTTCAGGCTTTATCGAAGTAATTATCAGGGATACGGGCATTGGCATTTCTGCAGAAGACCAGGCAGTCATCTTCGAGAAGTTCGGTCAGCTGGGTAACGTGGAACTGCACTCCAGCGGAAAGACGAAGTTCAAGGGCGGCGGTCCGGGATTGGGGCTTCCCATCGCACGCGGTATTCTTGAGGCGCACGGTGGTACCATCTGGGTTGAGTCCGAAGGACACGATGAAAAGACGAATCCCGGATCAACCTTCCATATCCTGATCCCGGCCCGGATCGAGTCAACGGATCCCAAGATGGCAAAGTTGTTTGATACACTTGGGAAAAATAATGATGAAAAGGTGGTTGAGTAGGAAGGGTCGATTTCCAAGCCTTACTATTACCAACCATTACAGGTGTAAAACGAAAAGAATAAATGCCTAAAAAAAATCCCCAACCAACCAACCCGCCGCGCGAACGCGCCTTCCTCGTCGGCGTGGAACTCTATCATCAAAAACCACTTTTGTCTCTGGCAGACTCGCTGACCGAACTGGCTTTGCTCTCAGATACTTCGGGGCTGGATGTCGTCGGTGAACTGACGCAAAAACTGGATCGACCGCATGTGAAGACCTATATCGGTCCCGGCAAAGTGGAGGAACTAAAAAGTCTCGTGGAGGAAACGCTATCACAGGTTGTGATCTTCGACGATGAACTTTCACCACGCCACCAGCGCGAATTGCAGGAAGAGCTGGGCAAAAATGTCCGCGTGCTGGATCGCACTGCGCTCATCCTTGATATCTTTGCACAACACGCCCACACCCGCGAAGGCATGTTGCAGGTGGAGCTTGCGCAGTATGAATACTACCTGCCGCGCCTCACGGGCCAATGGACACATCTCGAACGGCAGGCTGGCGGCGGCGGCGGACGCACCGGCTCGGCCGGCGGCGTAGGCTTGCGCGGACCCGGTGAAACACAATTGGAAGTGGATAAGCGTGTCATCCGCAAACGCATCTCACAACTCAAAAAAGAATTGGAAAAAGTAAGCGCGCACCGCATGCGGTACCGCGCCCAGCGCAAACGCTCGCGCATCCCGACCGTGGCATTGGTCGGGTATACCAACGCCGGCAAATCTACACTGCTGAACAAGATCGCCAAGTCAGATGTATATGTCGCCGACCAGTTATTTGCCACGCTTGACCCAACCACGCGCCGCGTGGAACTCCCCGGCGGCTATCAGGCACTATTGACCGACACCGTCGGGTTTATTCAGAAATTACCGACCGCGCTGGTCGAATCATTCCATGCCACGCTGGAAGAGATCGTCGAAGCTGACCTGCTTTTGCACGTCGTGGATATCTCGCATCCCAACGCGTTGAATCAGTTTGAATCCGTCCAACAGACCCTCGCTGAACTTGGTGCTCAGCATATTCCGGTTGTCACGGCACTGAACAAAGTGGATCAATTACGCGACCCGCAGGCTGCGAAGGAAGTGGTGAGTCACTTTCCAAAGGCCGAGACAATTTCCGCTTTGAATGGAAATGGGATCAAGGATCTGCTGAGAGTGATCCAGGAGGAGTTGTATGAAACGTACGCGCCGATCCATGTGCGGCTTCCCTACCAGCAGGGCGCGTTGATCTCATTATTCCACGAGGCGGGGCAGATCGAGCGGATCGAACACGAGCGCGGCGGCGTGGTCATGCAGGGACGCATCCCCGGTCGGTTGCTGGCGCAATTCAGCAGCTGGCAGGTGCCTGCGGCAAATCATCATGAACCCGAAGAAGAAGAGGAAGAACTATGAAATGGCTTTCGAGGCTGGTGGACAACGCATCAAATTACTTCGCACGCCGCAAAGGTCTCTTACCATTGATAGGCATTATACTGGTAATAATCAATTACATTTTGCCGTTCATCTTTGGGTTGAATGTAATCACGGGCAGTAATCTGTTTTTGCACCTGGGTGTGATCATTGCCATCTTCGGGCTGATGCTGGCCTGGGCGCTATAGGATTCGCGCTCCCGAAGAGCATCGGGACTACCCTGGCACCGCCCGCCAGGGCAGGTGTAGTGAGCGGAGTGAGCCGCGAGGCGAACGCAGTCGAAACGGCGGCAAAAAACTTCTCATTATTTCTGAGATTGCTTCGTCGTGGCGCCGCTGGCGCCACTCCTCGCAACGACATAGTCATTAACCCACTCCACCTTTTCGACCTCGCCAATCTCCCCCAACAACATCGGTAACAGCGCTTTGAGCGTGTCCGGGGCGTCTGACGTATAAAATTTGATCTCCCCGCGTGACCCGGGCTTGCTCCTCAGCCCTCTTGCTTCAAGCAGACGCCCGGTCTGCCGCGCCACTGCCGGAGCGGGGTCGATCACCCGCACGTTTTTCCCTACGATCTGCTGGATGAGTGGGATCACGAACGGATAGTGGGTACATCCCAACACCACCGTATCGATGTTTTTCTCAAGCATCGGCAGGAGTGCCTTTTTCAGGATTTTGCGCGTTTCTTCGCCGTTCAGATTTCCCTTCTCGATCTGCTGCACCAAGCCGGGACAGGTATCCTGGAACAACTCCACCCCATGTACGAATCGCTCGACGACAGAAGCGTACAGCGCACCCTGGAATGTGGCAGGCGTTGCCAACACCCCAACCTTGCCTGTGTGGGTATGCTCCGCAGCAGGTTTGACCGCCGGTTCCATGCCAACAAACTGGACATCTGGAAATTTCTCGCGTAAGTACTTCAGCGCTGCAGCAGAAGCAGCATTGCATGCCACAACAATAATCTTCGCGCCACGCTCCAGTAGAAAGCGTGTAATTGTCTCTGAGAAGCTTTGGATCTGCTCCAGCGAGCGCGAGCCGTACGGGACATGACCCTGGTCGCCAAAATAGATGACCGATTCTTCAGGCATTTGCGCGCGGATCGCGCGCAGGACGGAGATCCCGCCAACGCCGGAGTCGAAGATGCCGATGGGTGAATTGAAAGGGATTGACATTGACAAGATGCTACAGCAGATAAACTATCTGCCCGCCGCTTCCACAAACTTCCTGAACAAATTCCGCGTCGACTCCTGATCCGTCAGCCATTCGGGGTGCCATT
>Ga0105104_10000423_pt1 | contig 32401 bp, 23 predicted proteins | sample PPLLaktember2015_3_FD_87034 | JGI IMG/M metagenome (GOLD analysis project Ga0105104, IMG submission 87034) | Freshwater sediment microbial communities from Prairie Pothole Lake near Jamestown, North Dakota, USA - PPLs Lake P7 Core (6) Depth... | ecosystem: Environmental > Aquatic > Freshwater >... | reverse complement strand
ACTGTCCGGGGTGCGGGCATGGAGTGGTGCATAAAATCCTGATGGAAGTAATCGATGAATTGCATATTCAGGAAGAAACCATCGGAGTGGCCCCCGTCGGCTGCGCGGTGTTTGCATACGATTATATGAATATCGACATGCAGGAAGCGGCGCACGGACGCGCAAGCGCCGTCGCAACAGGGGTCAAACGCGTTCTCCCCGAGAAATATGTCTTTTCCTATCAGGGCGACGGCGATCTTGCTGCAATCGGCACCGGAGAAACCATCCATACGATCAACCGAGGTGAAAATATCCTCATGCTGTTCATCAACAACGGCATCTACGGGATGACCGGTGGCCAGATGGCTCCGACCTCCCTGCCGGGCATGAAAACAACGACCTCGCCGTTCGGCCGTGAAGTTTCGACAATGGGCAATCCGTTGAAGATCACCGAATTGATCGCCCAGCTTCCCGGGGCATATTTCGTGGCGCGGCACTCGGTGCACAATACGGGCGCTGTCCGCAAGTTGAAGAAAGCGATCGCCCTTTCGTTCCGTTATCAGAAAGAGAAAAAGGGAACATGTTTTATTGAGGTGGTGTCGAACTGTCCGTCCGGCTGGAAAATGACTCCCGTGGAATCCAATGAGTGGCTGGAAAAAAACATGTTTCCATTTTATCCGCTGGGCGATATTAAAGTCCCGAAAAATTAAATTGTTTCAAGAGCAAAGCATGAACCTCTTTCAAATACGACGACGACCATGAGTACAACACAGGAAATAATTATTGCCGGCTTTGGCGGTCAGGGCGTTCTTTCCATGGGGCAAATCATTGCATACGCTGCAATGGAAGGGAAAAAAGAAGTAAGCTGGATGCCGTCGTACGGCCCGGAAATGCGCGGCGGGACTGCGAATTGCACGGTGATCGTTTCTGATACACGCATCAGTTCTCCGATTGTCACAAAATTTGACACCGCCATTGTGCTCAATCAACCGTCGGTCGAAAAGTTTGAACATGCAGTAAAACCGGGCGGCCTTCTGATCTATGAACGATCGACGATTATTCGCCCGCCGGTGAGAAAAGATATTGAGATTCTGCCGCTTCCCGGATTGGAAGAAGCACAGAAGCTCAAGAGCAAGCAGGTGGCAAATATGGTCCTGCTCGGCGCCTTCCTCGAACTGCGCCCGATTGTCACGCTGGAGCATGTCCTGAGTGCATTGCATGGCGTCCTGCCGCCGCACCGCCAGCACCTTATTCCTCTCAATGAACTGGCATTAACACGCGGCAAAGAATTGGCGATAGAAGCGGCAGCTGAAATGGCGGCACGATGACTCAGGCGGAAAACATACCTTCGGCAATCAAAGCGTGGAGCGATCATGCAAACGAATCCGCAGGCATCAAATGCAATCACGACTGCCGTATCACGTGCATTATGCTGACGGAAGCAATGCACAAAGAAACGGAGATGATTCAGTTTTACGAAACATTAATGACGGAATGTGACTATCCGGCCGTCAATTCATTTGTCCGGGGAATTCTGGAGGAGAAGAGCAGAATCGTCCTGCACATCAACCAGAAACTGAACGAAATCCGTGCCTGCGGTCAGGTGAGCAACGGCGTCATCTCCGATTGCCATCCGGAGTTTTTGTAGGAAGAAATTGTGCTTAGTTCGTAGTTCTTGGTTCTTAGTTACTTGCGCAAAGATTAAACTTACCTACTCAACTGCTCATCGGCTTATCTGCTCAATGACTCAACTGCTCATCTTGTATTTCGCTCCTATCGGAGCTTGAATTCTGTCTAATAATTATCCTATTAATATATTGCCCCTACGGGGCAAACACTATATTTGTAACAACTTCCCTTCACCATCAACTCTTGAACAACGCACTACGCACTAATCAACTAAGAACAATTTTATCACTCATCGGCTCATTTGCTCAGCGGCTCCACCCTGTTGCACTTCAAAAAATCATTTCCTACGTTGTGCAAGCGAAATAGAAAAAAGGGGATAGTCGTATGAACATAGGCATACTCAAAGAAATCGCTCCATCGGAACGCCGGGTGGCGCTGACGCCGGGCGGCGTGAAAACACTGGTGGGCCTGGGCGCTGATGTGTACGTGGAACGAAACGCGGGAGCCCTGAGCTTTTTCAAGGACGATGAATACATTGACGCCGGCGCCGTCATCGTCTACAGCCCGGAAGAAGTCATTAACCGGTCCGATATCGTTTTAAAAATTGCGCCCCCTGCCGATTCCGAGCTCAAAATTCTCCACGAAGGACAAACCCTGTTCTCCGCGCTCCATCTCGCCATCTCCAAACAAAAAACGATCGAGACGCTTCTTGAGAAACGCGTCACGGCCATCGGATACGAGCTGATTGAAAACGAACTCGGCGACCTGCCGATTGTTCAAACGATGGCGGAAATTGCCGGTCAGATTTCAATTCAAGTCGCCGCGCATTACCTGCAGGCGCGCCAGGGCGGACGAGGCGTGCTGCTGGGAAGCATCCCCGGCGTACCCGCCGCCGACGTGCTCATTCTCGGCGCCGGAACCGTGGGGCGCACCGCCGCGCGTGTTGCGCTGGGACTTGGAGCGAAGGTGATGATCATCGACAAGAACATCAGCCGGCTGCGCGAAGTGGAGAATTTGTTTCAGTGGAGAATTGCCACCGCCGTTTCCGACCAGTATAATATTGAATGTGCGGTACGCGAAGCAGATGCCCTCATCGGGGCGGTGCTGCTGAAAGGTGAAAAGACTCCGCATCTCGTTTCTGAAGAGCTGGTAAAGCAAATGAAGCCGGGCTCCGTCATTGTCGATATCTCCATCGACCAGGGCGGCTGTGTCGAAACCAGCCGTCCGACGACGCTGACCGATCCGGTGTATATCACCCATGGAATCGTGCATTATTGCGTCCCGAATACTCCGGCCTCGGTGCCGCGCACCGCAACCGTGGGATGGACGAACGTCCTTCTCCCGTTCCTGCGCGAAGCGACCGAGCTTGGCCTGGAGCAGGTCCTCCGTGCCAATATCGGACTTTCCAAAGGAGTGTGCACCTTCCAGGGCTGCTGCACGAACCGGGCCGCTGCGAAAGCGTTTAATATCAAATTGGACGACGTTCAACAGCTCCTTCACTCTTCATCATCCGCCACCCGATAGGAGCGACCATGAACTGGCTCGATCAATACAAGTCGAAAGTGGTATCGGTAGAGGAAGCCGTCCGTGTCGTTAAATCGGGAGACAATATTTTTCTCAGCGGGAATGCCGCAACACCGCTGCTCCTGACCCACGCCCTGGCAAACCGTGCTTCGGAGCTTTCCAATGTCACCATCAATCATGTGTTGTTGCTCGGAGATGATCCTCTTTCCAAGCCCGGCATGGCTCAGCATTTCAGGCATAATTCATTGTTTGTCGGACCCGGCGACCGGCAGTCGATCGCCGACGGGAATTCAGATTATGTGCCGGTGCATCTTTCGCAGGTCCCTGCGCTTTTTACTTCAAAGTACATCCCGCTGAACGTCGTCTTTATTCACCTGTCACCGCCCGATGCGCATGGGTTTATGAGTTACGGCGTGGAGTGTGCCGCGTCCAAAGCGGCAGCGGATAGTGCAACGATCGTGGTCGCACAGGTCAACGAGCGCATGCCGCGGACCCTGGGCGATGTCTTCATCCACGTTTCCCGCGTGCATAAAATAGTGGAATGCTCGGTGCCGATCCTGGAACTGAGCCCTATCACGGCGTCGGACATTGAAAAACGGATTGCGGATTTCATTACTCCGCTGATCGAAGACAATGCAACCCTGCAGCTGGGGATCGGCGGCATCCCGGATGCGGTGCTCGCACGAATCGAGGGGAGACAGAATCTTGGCGTCCACACCGAAATGATCTCCGATGGCGTTGTGGAAGCCATCGATAAGGGGATTATTACCAGCCAGAAAAAAACACTTCATCCTGGTAAAGTCGTCGCAACATTCGTCATGGGCTCTCAAAATCTCTACGACTATGTCCACAACAATCCCCTGTTCGAACTGCACCCGTGCGACTATACGAACAATCCATTCATCATTGCGCAGAACGAAAAAATGGTGGCGATCAATTCCTGCATCGAAGTGGATATTACCGGGCAGGTCTGCTCCGATTCCATCGGTACAAAAATTTACAGCGGGTTCGGCGGTCAGGTGGATTTCATACGCGGAGCGGCTCATTCCAAGGACGGCAAGCCGATCATTGCACTCCCTTCAACCACCAAGAACGGAACGTTGTCACGGATCGTACCGCAGCTGAAACCCGGCGCGGGGGTCGTGACATCGCGGGCGGATGTCCATTATGTGGTCACCGAATACGGCGTTGCCTCTCTCCATGGAAGAAACCTCCATCAACGTGCCGAAGCCCTCATTTCAATCGCACATCCATCATTCCGGTCGGAGCTCGAAGAATATTTAAGGAAACCAAAACTGAACCAATAATTCGTCAACGGCATTGTCATCATTCTCCACATGAGGTCCATTTTGATAAATGCTGCTTATCTCTACTATCGCTCTCTGTATTTAATCACTAATATTCCCGTTTTTAGCAAATAATTCCAATTCTCAAGACAAGTTTGTAGAATTATTAAACAAATACGCGTTGTTTACGCTGAATTATCGAACGTTTGTGATCCGATTCATGGTACAATCATTGTCACTTCTGAAGCAAATTATAGGATATTGATTGCAGTAAAGATATTCGATTGAAGTAGATGCTTAATCAATAAAGTTATATTTTCTGAATCATGATTCATCCCTTCAGAAATTATGAAGTGGGAGAATCTCTATCGGTCACTCGATGATCAAGAAGAACAAGAGAGCAATGAGACGTTTAGAATTTCTATTTATTTTATTGACCCTGACGATTTTCACGCCGGTGATGGTCCGTACGCAGACGGTGGACGACTGCCTCGCCTGCCACGAGGACAAAACATTGTCCACGGAACGTCATGGAAAAACGGTCTCGTTGTATGTTGACCGTGTGGTACAATTAAAATCGCCGCATGCGAAACTTATCTGCACCGCGTGTCATACCGGTTTTGATCCCGGCAATATTCCGCACAAAGAAAAAATTAATCCGGTCAACTGCCTCACATGCCATGCCAATGCGGTGAACCGGCATGAATTTCATGCTCCGGTATTGAAAGCCAAGGGTGACGGCGCTGCGCTCATCGCCGCATGCAAACAATGTCATGGAACTCACGACGTCGTTGCGGTCAAGGCGAACGGCTCAAACCATCCCGGGGTCAACCTTGTGGAAACCTGCGGCGCGTGTCATACCCGCGTCAAACAAACATTTGTTCAATCGGCACATGCCAAAGCGCTTGCTGCCGGAGTCATCGGAGCACCGGACTGTATCACGTGCCATCGCCATCCCATTTCAAAAATCTCTGAAGGTGCAGATACCGCGCAGTTCAAACGGGCACAGGAAAAAATCTGTCTCTCCTGTCACCTGGATGATCCGAATGTGAAAGCGCGGACATCCCCGACCGCCGGGTTCATTGCATCGTACGATGCGAGCGTCCACGGATCTGCAATATCGCGGGGCAATGGAAAAGCGGCGAATTGTGTGGACTGCCATGGCAGCCACGATATGAACAAGGGGTCCAACCCCGCCTCGCGCGTCAACAAACAGAATATTGCACAAACATGCGGCACATGTCATGCCGATATTGCGCGCGCATTCAAATCGAGCATTCATGGCACCGCTCTGCAAAAAGGGATCACGGCGGCACCAACCTGTACCGATTGTCACGGTGAACACAACATCCTGAAACACACCGATCCCAAATCACCGGTCGCCTCGACCAACGTCTCGTCGCAGGTCTGTTCGCCATGCCATTCCTCCGTGAAGCTCAGTCAAAAATTCGGATTTACCAGCGATCGGTATCAAAGCTATGCCGACAGTTATCATGGCCTGGCCGGGAAGCATGGGTCGGTGGAAGTTGCCAATTGCGCCAGCTGCCATGGCATTCACGATATTAAACTGTCATCCGATTCCACATCGCGCGTCAGTAAAGCCAACCTGGCAAAGACATGCGGAAAATGTCACCCCGGTGCAAATGAAAACTTTGCAAAAGGATCGGTCCATGTGATCGCAGAACAGCGCCAGGAGGATCTCCTCTATTTTGTCACGACCGGTTATATCGTCCTCATCATCGTCGTGATCGGCGGTATGATCGTTCATAACCTGCTGGATTTCGTCAAGAAATCGAAGCGTCAACTGATGTTCCGGCGCGGCCTTATTGAACGGGTTCATCCCGGCCACCGGTTATATGTGCGGATGACGCTGGAAGAACGCATCCAGCACGGAACGCTGCTCATCAGCTTCCTGACACTGGTGCTGACCGGCTTCGCATTGCGCTTTCCGGATGCCTGGTGGGTCGCCGGGTTCCGCCAGATCAGTCCCGTGATGTTCGAATTGCGCGGAATTCTTCATCGTATCGCGGCCGTGATTTTAGTGGCAGCAAGCCTGTACCACCTCTATTATATCCTGTTCACCGAACAGGGCAAAAAACTTGTCCGCGACCTGCTGCCGGTCTGGATGGACGTGACGGATGCAATCGGCGTGATGAAATATAATCTCGGAATCTCGAAAGAGAAACCACGGTTCGCACGATTCAGCTATATTGAAAAAAGCGAATACTGGGCGCTGGTCTGGGGCACCATGGTCATGGCGGCAACCGGTGTGATTTTGTGGTTTGATAACACGTTTCTCGGACTGCTCACCAAACTCTGGTGGGACGTTGCCCGCACCGTCCATTATTACGAAGCCTGGCTCGCGACGCTTGCAATCATCGTCTGGCATTTTTATTTTATCATATTCAATCCGGATATCTATCCCTTGAACCTTGCATTCTGGAAAGGCACCCTGACAGAAGAAGAGATGGAAGAAGAGCATCCGCTCGAGCTGGAAGAAATCAAACGGAAGGAAATGAAGTACACGGAAATCGGCGAAGAGCCTTCTTCCGTCGTGTTCAAAGAGGAATAATGCGTTTATCAATATGAGCAATCAAACACCATATCGCACCAGACGGCCTCTCCTTCGCTTCAGTCTGCCTGTTGCCGTCCTGCTGTTCTGCTGCAGCGCTCTTCTCGCCGCACAGGAGAATGCAGAGTGTCTTGCATGCCACAATGATAAATCGCTGACCGGTTCGAAAAAAGGGAAACCGATTCATGTGTTTGTCGACGAACAGAAGTTCGGCGGATCAAGTCATGCGAAGCTTGCCTGCATCGATTGCCATACGGATGTTGCCGGAAAAGAGCTGCCGCACAATGAAGAACTTGCTCCTGTCGACTGCGGGACGTGCCATGCAGAGGAACAGGCCCTTCATGCGAAGTCCCTGCACGGAAAAGCCATAGCCCGGGGGGACGTTCTCGCTCCCCATTGCAAGGAATGTCATGGGACGCACGAAATTTATTCTGCAAAAGATTCACGGTCATCTGTCTCCCCGCTGAAAGTTCCGTATACCTGCGGCAAGTGCCACCAGGAAGGTTCCCCCGTTCAGAAACAGCGCACGATTCATCAGGATAATATCATTGAAAACTTTTCCGAAAGCATTCACGGAGAAGGTCTCTTGAGGAAGGGGCTCGTGGTTGCCCCCAACTGCGCGACCTGTCACACCGCACATTCGATTCTTCCCCATACGGATCCCGCTTCGTCGATCGCCAGGAAGAACATTGCAAAGACGTGCACCAAGTGTCATGCAGAGATTGAACTGGTGCACCGGAAAGTCATTAAAGGCGAGTTATGGGAAAAACAAGCCCACTCCCTTCCGGCGTGTATCGACTGCCACCAGCCGCATAAAATCCGGAAAGTGTTCTACGATCAGGGCATGGCAGACCGCGACTGCCTGCGCTGCCATGAAAACAAAGACATCAAAGCGAAAAATGACGGACGATCCCTCTTCGTCAACGTTGACGATCTGAACCATTCGCGCCATGCGAAGACCGCCTGCAGCCAGTGCCATTCGGAAGTCAACGCATCGCGGGTCCGGGCATGCGAAACCATTCAGCACAAAGTGGATTGCGCTTCGTGTCATGCCGAAGTGGGACAACAGTATCAAAAAAGCACGCATGGCATGCTGCTTGCAAAAGGAGATGCGAACGCTCCGAACTGCAAAGAGTGTCATGGAACGCACCGCGTGCTGGGAAAAGCGGACCAAACATCATCCACGTTTGCGACCAATGTTCCGGCACTCTGCGCACGATGCCATCGCGAAGGGAAAAAAGCCGCCGTCCGCTATACCGGGGACCAGCATGAAATCATCGAACACTACACGGAAAGCATCCACGGCAAGGGGTTGATGAAGAGCGGCCTGACGGTGACCGCGATGTGCACCAATTGCCATACCGCCCACAGTGTGCTGCCCCGCAGCGACGAAGCGTCAAGTGTGAATCCGAAAAATCTTCCGCAGACATGCGGGAAATGCCACAACGGGATCGAGCAGCAATTTGAAAAGAGCATTCACTCGAAGCTGGTGAACAACACCGATAAACCGCTTCCCGTGTGCAATGATTGCCATTCGGCGCATACGATCCGCCGCGCTGACGAGAATGTCTTCAAGCTCGATATCATGACCAAATGCGGACGCTGCCATGAAGAAATTTCCAAAACTTATTTTGACACCTATCACGGCAAGGTATCGCAGCTCGGGTATACCAAGACGGCAAAATGTTATGATTGTCATGGGGCCCACGACATACTTCCTGTCACTGATCCGCGATCCCATTTGAGCCATGAGAATGTTGTCGGCACATGTCAGAAATGTCATTCAGGCGCAAACCGCAAATTTGCCGGCTACCTGACGCATGCGACGCATCATGATCCCAAAAAGTACCCGATCCTGTTCTGGGTATTCTGGGGCATGACCGGACTGCTGATCGGGACGTTCACGGTCGGCGGCATTCATACCTTGCTCTGGCTCCCCCGCGCATTAAAAATGAAACGCGACAAGAAAAACAAATCCAGAGTGCCCGAGGAAGAACCGTCCGGGGAAGAAGACCCGGAAGAATCACACGAGGATAAACCGTAATGGAACCGGCAGCAGAACAAAATAACGCGAAGCAGTATCAGCGGTTTACCAGATTGAATCGACTGCTCCATGTGGTCATGATTGTCTGTTTCTTAAGCCTGGCGTCGACCGGAATGACATTGAAATTCGCCTACACCTCATGGGCGGTATTTCTCTCGCATCTCTTCGGCGGATTTGAATCGGCAGGGTATATTCATCGCGTAGCTGCTGCAACGATGATCATTTTATTTATTACCCATATCACCGATCTGGTCCGGCGCAAACGCCGGGAGTACGGGACATGGCGCGCCATGCTGACGGGTCCGGATTCCATGGTCTTCAATAAAAAGGATTTACAGGACCTTCTTGGAAATTTCAAATGGTTCATCGGCAAAGGCCCGCGCCCCGATTATGGCCGGTGGACTTACTGGGAAAAATTCGATTATTTTGCAGTGTTCTGGGGCATGATGGTGATCGGTTCGACCGGGTTAATGCTGTGGTTTCCCGTGTTCTTCACCTTGTTCTTCCCGGGGTGGCTGATCAATGTGGCAACCATCATTCACAGCGACGAGGCCTTGCTTGCGACCGGATTTATCTTTACCGTTCACTTTTTCAACACTCACTTCCGCCCCGAAAAATTTCCGATGGATCTCGTGGTGTTCACGGGGCGGATGACGCTCGAGGAATTCAAAGAAGACAAACCGCTCGAATACGAAGCACTCGTGAACGCCGGTGAGCTCGAGAAACACATGGTGGATCCCTATCCGGAGATCGTGGTACGCGTTATTCGAATCTTTGGCTGGACCGCATTGGCGATCGGCACGAGCATGGTCATATTGATTATTTATGCGATGGTGTTTGCATATCAGTAACACAACGAAGAACAAGGCGACTCAATTATGAAACGATTTTTTCCGCCCGCATTTTACAATCTCAGGACACTGATCGGCGCAGCAATTTCATCGGTCAGCTTCGGCCTTGTTGTTTTTCTCACGATTCTGGACCTGTTCGAAGGAGAACAAAAGCCGTACATCGGAATCCTGACGTTTATTATCCTGCCGATCTTCATCCTCTTTGGGTTAGGACTGGTATTTTACGGCACATGGCGCGAACACCGGCGGGAAAAGAAAGGGCTTCCGCATGAACTGAAACTTCCCCGCATCGACCTGAACGATCCGAAGCAGAGAAATGCATTCTTCTGGATTTCACTCGGCGGCCTGATGCTCCTGATTTTTTCCGCCTTCGGCAGTTTTAAGGCATACGAATATACCGATTCCGATCAATTCTGCGGCACGATGTGTCATGACGTAATGAGCCCGGAATACACGGCGTACGAATTTTCACCGCATGCCCGCGTGGGCTGCGCCAAGTGCCATATCGGGCCGGGTGCAGGCTGGTTTGTCCGGGCAAAACTTTCAGGCGCCTATCAAGTGTATGCAACCATTTTTAATAAATATCCCCGACCGATACCGACACCAATTGAAAATCTTCGCCCTGCCCAGGAGACATGCGAACAGTGTCATTGGCCAAAACATTTTTACAGCGAGAAATCACTCAAGAATTCGTACTTCCTGTCCGATGAAAAAAACACGCACTGGATGCTGGACCTTCTCATTAAAATTGGGGGCGGAAATATTGAAGCAGGTCCCACTTCCGGGATCCACTGGCATATGAATATTGCAAACGAACTGACGTATATCGCCGCGGATTCCCAGCGCCAAAATATTCCATGGATCAGATCAAAGAATGTCGATGGAACAGTGGTCGTGTATCGAAGCACGGAAAACCCTCTGACCGACGAACAGATCGGGACGATGAAAAAACGCCGGATGGATTGCATCGATTGCCATAACCGTCCGACGCATATATATCATCCGCCTGCACGGTCCATCAACCACGTCATGTCCCTGGGATGGATCAATCCCAATCTTCCGAATGTCAAGAGTGTCTCACTGAAAGCGCTCGAGATGCCCTATTCAACGAAGCAGGCCGGACTCGACAGCATTAAACTGGCCATGGAAGACTATTATCAGACGAATTATCCCGTTCTTGCGAGAACGGAGCAGGATTCGATCAGCAGGGCCATCATCGAAGTTCAAAAGATTTTCAGCCGGAATTATTTCCCTGAAATGCATGTGAGCTGGAAAAAATTTCCGGATAATATCGGGCACATGTATTATCCCGGATGTTTCCGCTGCCACGACGGAAAACATGTCTCCGATGACGGGAAGGTTCTTTCCCGGGAATGCAATGTCTGCCATACCATTCTTGCCCAGCAGTTTGAGAAGGAAGGATTGCGGTTGTCGTTAAGCGGAGTGGAATACAAACATCCCGTGGATATCGGGAATGCATGGAAAGAAATGAATTGCAGTGACTGTCATAATCCTCAATAGAGAGAATGAATTCCATGAATCAAACATCAGAAACACCAGACCGGCAGTCCAAAAGAGATTTTCTCAAGATCATATTATCAGGCGGAGTGGTGGCATTTTTCGGTGCGATCCTGTATCCCCTGTTTGAATATCTCATCCCGCCGAAACAGGCGGAAGTTGAGGTGTCGAGCGTCAAAGCGGGGAAATTAAGCGAGATCGCAAACGACAGCGGGCAAATTATTAAATTCGGGACCAAGCCGGTCATTCTCATCCGTACGGCCGAGGGCGAACTGCGCGCGTTCTCCGCAACGTGTACGCATCTGGATTGCACGGTGCAGTACCGGAAGGATTTCGGCACGATCTGGTGTGCGTGCCATAACGGAAAGTACGATTTACACGGTAAAAATATCTCTGGCCCGCCGCCGCGTCCATTAGACGAGATGCGGGTGGTGGTCCAGGGCGACGATATACTCATCTCGAAAAAAGTATGAAAACAATTCTCAAACGATTGTACACCTGGATCGATGAGCGGGTGGAGATTGAAGGACTCGTCGAGTACATGGGGAAAAAATATGTTCCCGTTCACCGTCATTCGATATGGTATTATTTTGGAGGCGTTTCCCTCTTTCTCTTTATCATCCAGGTGGTGACCGGGATCCTCCTCCTGCTCTATTATAAGAGCGGCGAAGAACTCGCGTTCGAGAGCATCAATTTTATCATGTCGAAGGTCCAATTCGGCTGGCTCATCCGTTCCATCCACAGCTGGACCGCAAACCTGTTCATCCTCTCGGCCATGATTCATATGTTCAGCGTGTATTTCGAGAAAGCGTACCGAAAACCGCGGGAAATAACATGGATCACCGGCATGCTGATGTTTTTCCTTTTATTGGGATTCGGATTCAGCGGATATCTCCTGCCATGGAATGAACTTGCATTTTTTGCGACGAAAGTCGGGACGGATATCGCCGGAGTGGTTCCCGTGATCGGAAAACCGTTATTGACCTTTCTTCGCGGCGGAGAGGAGGTCACCGGCGCAACGCTTTCCCGGTTCTTTGGATTTCATATCGCGGTGCTGCCGGGACTGTTTACCGTATTGCTGGGTATTCATCTTCTGCTGGTCCAGCGCCAGGGCATGAGCGAACCGCTGCATATCAAACAGGAATCAGATCGCAAAACGATGCCGTTCTTCCCCAATTTTATCTTACGCGATCTGACGCTCTGGCTCCTCGTCCTGAATCTTCTCGCAATTCTCGCTGTATTCTTTCCATGGGAGCTGGGAAAAAAAGCGGATCCCTTTGCACCGGCTCCGGCAGGAATAAAACCGGAATGGTACTTTCTCTATATGTTTCAAACGTTGAAATATATCCCCGGGAAATTATGGTTTTTCGACGGAGAGGTATTGGGGATCCTTCTTTTCCTTTTTGCGGGTATCCTATGGACCATGGTCCCTTTTTGGGATCGGAAGAGTTCACGGGGTGAACAGAATCGCATAGTCAATTATCTCGGCTTGTTTGCCGTCATGTATATTATCCTCTTCACGATCATTGGATGGCTCGCATGAAAAAATATATCTCTCCACTTGCCGCCGTCATTCTTGTTGCGCTCACCTCCGGCGGAATTGTTCTGGCGAAAGATTCATGCCTGGAATGTCATACGACATCCGGCGACAAACCATCCGCATTGTTTAAACACGACATTCATTTTCAACGGGGCGTGACCTGTGCGGGCTGCCATGGCGGCAATGCATCGGCCGACGACATGGATCAGGCGATGGACAGGAAGGCGGGATTTACGGGGGTGCCGAAAGGCGATGATATTTCCAAAACCTGTGCAGGGTGTCATTCTTCATCCGAGAAAATGAAATCATTTGGATCTTCGCTGCCAACCAATCAATGGGAGCTGCTGCAGACAAGTGTTCACGCGAAATCTTCATTAAAAGGAAAAGAGCAGGTGGTGCAATGCATCACATGTCATAATGCACACGGAATTGTTCAGGTGAAGAATCCTTCTTCACCGGTCTATCCGTTGAATGTGGTAAAGACATGCACCCGGTGCCATGCAGATGTTGCCATGATGCGGTCCTACAATCCTTCGCTTCCGGTGGACCAGCTGGAAAAATACAGAACGAGCGTTCACGGAACCCGCAACGCCAAAGGAGATACCAGGACCGCCGAGTGCGCAAACTGTCATGGGAGTCATGATATCCGGACTGCCAAAGATATAAAATCAAAAGTGTATCCCACAAATCTCCCCGGCACCTGTTCGGCATGCCACAGCAATGTTGCCTATATGAAGCCGTATAAAATCCCCACCGATCAATATGAGAAGTATGCAAAAAGTGTCCACGGCATCGCTTTACTTCAAAAGCATGACCAGGGCGCGCCGGCGTGCAACAGCTGTCATGGAAACCATGGCGCCATGCCCCCCGGTGTCGAATCGATCTCAAAGGTCTGTGGAACATGCCATGCGCTGAATGCCGAACTTTTTTCATCCAGCCCCCATAAAAAAGCGTTTGACGACCGAAAGCTCCCGGAATGCGAAACATGCCATAGTAATCATGAAATTATTGCCGCAACGGATAAATTGCTGGGCGTATCACCCGAGGCGGTGTGCAGCAGGTGTCATACGGAACGTCAGAACATAAAGGGATACCAGGCCGCAAAAAGTATGCGATCGTTGATAGACAGTCTGGATGCGGGGGAACAGCAGGATATCAAGCTCGTAGACGAAGCGGAACAGAAGGGCATGGAGATCAGCGAAGCGAAATTCAAGCTGAGGGACGTCCGGCAGGCAAGACTGCAATCACGGACCATGGTGCATGCATTCAATGAAGGAAAATTCAAAGAAGTCGTTGATAATGGACTAAAAACATCGATTATCGTGGCTCAAGAATCCCAATCAGCGATTCATGAATATTATTTTAGGAGATTTGGGTTGGTAATTTCCACATTAATTATTACTATACTAGCAGTATCATTATACTTATTTGTGCGGCGTCTCGAACGTAATAAAATTCAACAATAAGCGTATGAATCCGATAATATTAACAACCATTTTTAAAGGAGAGTTCCCAATGACCAAGATTATTTCTTACCTCATGGCCGGCATATTTTTGCTTTCAATTTCAACTTTTGCTGAAAACAAGTATGTCGGCGCGAAAATGTGCAGTATGTGCCATAAAGGCGAGAAAAAGGGTTCACAGTATGAAATTTGGCAGAAGAGCAAGCATGCAGAAGCATACAAAACCTTGACAGGAGCGAAAGCAGCTGAAATTGCAAAGGCAAAGGGTTTGAAGAAAGCGGCAAATGAATCACCCGAATGCCTCGATTGCCATGTGGTAAAAGCAGATGCGAAGATCGCGGCCGATGGTGTACAATGTGAAACGTGCCATGGGGCAGGTTCGGCGTATAAGACGATGGCCATTATGAAAGATAAGGCAAAAGCGGTTGCCGCCGGCCTGACGGAATACAAGAATGATGCAGCGATTGAAAAAGAATGCAAATCCTGCCATAACGAGAAAAGCCCGACGCACAAAGCGTTCAAGTTTGAAGAAATGTGGGCAAAGATTAAACATTCGATTCCTAAAGGATAATTTTTTAGATCATCTAATTATTCGGTTGCGGGTATCATCGAGTTGACAGGTGAAAGGCACCGTCAACCTTTATAAAAAAAACCGATCACTTAATTATTGACAACCAATGAAACGATCGATGCGGTACGTATCTCTGACAATTCTGACGGTGCTTTGTCTTCTCCTTTCAGGAACGGATGAAGCATCGGCTCAATTCTTTCAGTTGCGACTTGTCTCATCCGCCAATGCATGGCAACGGCAGGATACGGTAGGTCAATCATCCAATCATCTGTTCGGCTATCAAACGATCCAGCTCTCCCTTGCCGGTGAACAGCTTTCATTTCACACCTATATGCAGGGTTTTGCCGATTATGCCGGACCGTTGAAAAACCAGGGAACACTTCGGTTTTATAATTTCTATCTGAAGTATTCCAATCTGCTGAATATGGCCGATGTGAGCCTGGGTCGTCAGGCCGTTTTTGCAGGTGTGGGCAATGGAACCATCGATGGCGGCCTCGCGAGTGTCCGGCTTATGGATTCCAAAGTGAAACTCCTGGGATATTACGGATCCCTTCCGATGGCAGGACAACGACTTGAATTGAACGACGACCCGAAAAACAACAATATGTATGGCGCTCAAATTGTCGGCAACCCGGTCGATTTTGCACGCCTGTCTGTCAGTTACATGGCAAAGAATATCAAGCCCGAGTCTTACTGGGCTCTTCGCAAAGATTCGCTGTTTAACCCGCTCGTAACCGAGATCAATCCCACGGCCACCGCCGAAGAATATGTCAGCGGCGACGTGAGTGTCGACTACGACATCGTTTCGGCCTACGCGCGCGGGGATATGGATTTGAATCAGGAAAAACTCTCCCGGGTTCAATTCTTCACTCGCGTAAAAGTGATGGAGCCGCTCTCGGTCACCGGTGAGTATATCCACCGTGAACCGCGTTTATCCTATAATTCCATTTTCTGGGTGTTTGCGTATAACACCATCAGCGAGTATGAACTGGGCGCCGAATATGCGATCTGCAAAGATTGGCAGGTGTTCGGAAAATACGGTGCGGTCTCCTACGGCGACGATAATTCAAACCGCGTAACGCTGGGCGGCAGCATGAAATATGCGTCCGCCAGTTTCAGCTGGAACACCGGATACGGCGGTGAACTGGCTGCGCTCTCGGTGAATGCCGGTTACCCGCTGTTCAATAATAAATTAACGCCCACGATTATGATCGGGTATGCGAATTATAAATTGAGCAGCAATGCCCCGACCACCAACGCATTAAGCGCGGCTCTGGGGGCGGTGTACCGGCCGGTCTCTGCTCTCTCTCTCGATGCGCAAGTACAATGGATTCAAAATAAAATATACAGCAATGATGTGCGCCTCTTCCTCCGGGGCAGTTATTACCTGAATGAACATTTGAATATTTTCTGAGATCATCATGCCAACAACACAAAAGAATTCATTCCGCCTGAGACAACATGGAGCGCTGCTCTTCAGTGCCGTGTTTGTTCTGGTCATTGCTTTCACGGTTGTCCTGATTTCACGCGAAACGGACGGCGGCGATAAGCAGCTGAAACGCGTCAAATTTTCGCATCAATTCCATGTCAAGGAAGCCGGAGCTGCGTGCGCGGATTGCCACAGCGAAGCCGCGACAAGCGTGAACGCATCGGATAACCTCCTTGCCAAAATGGAAGCATGCAAAAGTTGTCACGAAGAACAACTGGCCAATAATTGCACCTATTGCCATCTCAGTGCCGACACGGCGTCCTATTCTGCAACTCCCAATCCGGTGAGAGAATTGAAATTTTCTCATCAATCTCACGTCGAAGGTCAAAAGACATCCTGCGAAACATGCCACACCGTTCTGGATAAAGCCGGTGTACGCACCGGAGAACTTGTCCCGGCAATGACCACGTGCACCACGTGCCATAATAATGTGAAAACGACGGGCACGTGCGAAACATGCCATTCGAACTTTGCTGCACTCCGTCCTGCGGATCATAACCGGACAAATTATGTGCGTGAGCATAAATTTTCCGCACGACTGGGCAATGCAACGTGCGGTGCCTGCCACTCACAAGAGACCTGCATCGACTGCCACAACGGGAACGAACTGATCAAGGTGGACGTCCCGGGCAAAGACCTCATGTCTCCTCGCTCGCCGCGTATATCGGCGAACGACCGAGGACAGGGGATGCGATTAACCAAGATCCACGATCTGAATTTTAAATTTACTCACGGCATTGCGGCAAAAGGAAAATCGATGGAATGCCAGACATGCCATAGTGAGGAACAGTTCTGCACAAAATGTCATGAAGCCGGCGGCAACGTCAATCAAGCGTCGTTTAAACCGGCATCGCATCTCGTTGCAGGCTTCACCACGCTGGGTGTGGGGAGCGGCGGCGGCGAACATGCACGGCTTGCGAAACGCGATATTGAGTCTTGCGCGGCATGCCACAGCACCGAAGGTGCAGATGCCGTCTGCATGACCTGTCATACGGATTTTGATGGAATCAAAGGAAATGATCCCAAGACGCACGATCATGGATTTATGTCGGACAATCATGGAAATTGGCATACAGATCCCGGTGCCGCCTGTTACATGTGTCATACCGATTCCAATGCACGCCCGGGTGGAATCAAAGGACAAAAATTCTGCGGTTATTGCCACCGTTAATTGGATGGATTGAATATGAAGAGACAACAGCCAGCGTTATTAATATCGATTCTGTCACTCGCGGTTTACCTCATGTCTTGCAGTGACTTGAAAAAAGATTTGCCGACTGAAACGACGGCAGGACCGCAAATTCATGGCCAGGGATGGATCGATTCGAGTTCAGCGAACTTTCACGGATTGGCCATTCAAAAAGCCGGATGGAGCATGACGAGCTGCACAGAATGCCATGGCCCTGATTTTAAAGGCGGCAGCTCCAATTCCTCATGTCTGAAATGCCACAGCAAACCGGGGGGACCGGAAAACTGCACCGTGTGTCACGGCGGCCTTAATCCCGCTCCGCCGAAAGACCTCTCCGGAAATACATCGGAGTCTTCACCGGCTGTTGGAGCCCACCAGGCACATCTTATTGCGAGAAACGCTCTCGCGACGCCGGTGGCCTGTAATGAGTGTCATATCGTCCCTGCTTCGTTATCCGCTGCGGGGCATATTGATAATACCGCAGGCGCTGAGGTGATGTTCCTCGTCACCGATCGATTCGCTGCAGGACAATCATTCTCGCAATCAACACGCACCTGTGATAATACGTACTGTCATGGAAATTTCCGTAACGGCAATAAAGCGTCGGTGGTCTGGAATGATGCGACGGGACAGGCGATCGCATGCGGTTCCTGCCACGGGGATGTTTCAAAATCCAGCATTGCGGATAAAGCCCTGCCCAAAACGTCGCTCAATGGCGGCACGCATCCCAATGATAACAAGTGTTATAATTGCCATACGAGCGTCATCAACTCGAATTATCAATTGAATGCCTCGAGACATATCAACGGTAAAATAGATTTTATTAATTAAATCGAGCAGAGGATTATTATTGTAGGCTGTCCACATACTATCATTAAACAACTAATCATAAACCTGTATTTAGAGGGTGATGTAATATGAAAAAAATATTATGGAGTCTTGCGGTCAGTACGGTAAGTCTCTTCCTGGTTGCAATGCTTTCAGGCTGTAAGGGTCCGGAAGGTCCTACCGGTCCGAAAGGAGACGCCGGACAAAATGGAACAGATGGCACCAGCGGTGCCAATGGTCTGAATGCTGGATTTGTTTATTTTGACGGATTCAAAGACAGTCTGCGATGTGCAAACTGCCACAACCCTGAAACAGATACTACGTTCTATATTGGCGGACGCGCCCTTCAATGGGAAGAATCGAAACATGGCGGCGGAACTGCATGGGAAGAAAATCGTTCGGCATGTGCAGAATGCCATACGACGGAAGGATTTATGATGAAAGCGAAAGGAATGACCGTGACGGACATCCCCAATGCAACGCCTCCGGGCTGCTTCGCATGCCATTCGCCGCATTCCAACGGTAACTTTTCGCTTCGCGTTACCACGGCTGCTCAGCTGACATTGAATTCCAATATTACCGGAGTAGCCGCATCTACATTTAACGTGGGAAAAGGTAATCTTTGTGTCGGCTGTCATCGTCCAAGGACATTGAGCCCGCTTCCTGATCCGACTAAGACCGCAGCAACGGATACGCTGAAAATCACCTCGAACCGCTGGTATGCACATTATGGAGTGCAGGGTCAGATTCTTACCGGCGTCGGCGCATTCCAATGGACGGATGCGGCAGCGTATGCCAAGACCGCCGCGCACAGCACCAATGCACCGATTAATACAGAAGGCTGCTTGACGTGCCATATGGCCGACTATTCACCGGCAAATGCATACGGCGACAAGATTGGCGGTCATACGATGAAAATTTCGTATCTCGCAGAAGGGTCGACCACACCGGTTGAAATGTTGAATGGATGCAAGCTCTGCCACTCTTCCATTACCAAGCTTGATTACAACGGCAAGATTACACAGTTCAACACCAAAATGGCGGCACTGAAAGCATTATTGGTTGCACGAAAATGGATCGATACCAACGATGTCATTCTTGGGACTTCATCAAATGTTCTGAAGATCACTCCTGCAGCACGCAGCGGCGCGCTCTTCAATTACATGATGCTGGTTCATGATGGAAGTCATGGTGTTCATAATCCTTCGTATGCCAACAGCATGCTTGATGCATCGATTGCCGAGCTCAGCAAGCCGTAATTTAATTTTATTAAAATATTCTAGTTTTTTTAACGTGTGCGGGATTTCTCTCCCGCACACGTGCTTTATAGAGGGAAGAAGCGGAACCCTTCGGACCCGATCTGTTGTTGTCAAGGGTAGTACTCAGGATTTAAAGTTTTTTCTTCACTTCTCACTTCATGTGTAACTGTCTTTTCCTCACTTTTTCAAAGGAAAGTTGATATGGTTGGCTCTCTTATCATTTGGATTGCGTTTGCTGCCGCTCTTGTCTCCTCTTCTCTCTATATCCTAGCGGTGTCCCGTCATAAGATCGTATGGGCGGCACGATCCAGCTTTTATCTTTCCGGACTGGGAATCATAGGGGCATCCGTTCTCTTGATGCTCTTTATCTTACAGCATCGTTTTGAATACAATTATGTCGCGGAATACAGCTCCCGCGATCTGCCGATTGCACTCTTGATGACAACCTTTTGGGCCGGCCAACAAGGAAGCTTTTTGCTTTGGGCGTTTTTTACCGCATGTATTGGATTCTTCCTGCAACGCTTTTCGCAGAAGAAGAATATGGAATCCGAAGTCATGGCTGCGTATTCGCTGGTGATCACATTCCTCCTGCTGCTTATCGTCATTAAATCGCCGTTTCAGTATGTTTGGGATGTCGCCGCAAATTCTGTTCAGCGGGGTTTCATTCCGCCGGATGGAAGAGGCCTTAACCCATTGCTCCAAAACTTCTGGATGATTATTCATCCGCCGATTTTATTTATCGGATTTTCCTCCCTCGCAGTTCCTTTTGTCCTTGCAGTCGCGGCACTCTGGCAAAAAAAATACGCCGCGTGGGTACAGATTGCACTCCCGTGGGTTTTATTCAGCGCCCTCGCTCTTGGCACCGGTCTTATGCTCGGCGGATATTGGGCCTACGGCGTTCTGGGCTGGGGAGGATGGTGGGGATGGGATCCGGTGGAAAATTCATCGCTTATACCATGGATCGTTGCGGTGATCCTTATTCATACGTTGATTATCCAGATGCTCACCGGCAAGCTTGCACGGACAAATTTCGTGCTCGCGATACTGGTCTATGTCCTTGTCATCTATAGCACATTCCTGACTCGAAGCGGTATCCTTGCAAATGCGTCCGTTCATTCATTTGTCGATTCCGGAACGCTTGCGTACACCCTGCTTGTAATCTGGCTGGCAACAGCAACCATTGGCGGATTAGGAATGATTGTGTACCGAAGGAAAGAACTGAACATTCAAACACCGCCCAGCGGATGGCTGACACGCGAATCCCTGCTCTCGATTGGCACCATCGTGATGGGCGTTTGCGCGGCGGTGATACTCTTTGGAACAAGCAAACCGTTGTTTTCAACTTCGACCGTTGAGCCGGCGTTTTATAATGGCACGACGCTGCCTCTTGCAGTGCTGATGACACTGCTTTTAGGTCTCAGTTTGCAAACGAAATGGAACAAGGTAGAGTTGCCGGCGTTCCTGAAACGACTTCTCGTTCCCGGCATATTATCAATAGTTGTTTTAGGGGTGTTCATCGCCATCGGGCTGCGCGATATCCTTGCTGCATTGCTTGCATTGACCTCTCTCTTCGCTTTTTTTGTGAGTGTCGAAAAGGGATACCGGATTGCAAAGGAACAGCCTCGCTTTATCGGCAGCGCAGTCTCCCATGCCGGATTAGCAGTTTTGTTCCTCGGGATTATCGCTTCAGGACAATACGGCCAGAAACAATCCCTCTCTCTTCCCTTGAACCAGCCGAAATCGGTCTTCGGATACCAATTAACCTATAACGGTGCAAAACCCACTCCGGACGGGAAAACAAAGTATACCGTCAACATTGAACGCAACGGTACTCAATCGTTGCTGGAACCGGTGATGTTCGAAAGCAAATATAACAATAGCCTGATGCGGACACCTGATTATTTAAGTTCGCTGCTCGGCGATTTTTACCTTGAACCGGTATCCCTCGAACAAGGAGAAGAAGACCAGCAGGATCTCCTGGTGCTGGTGAAAGATGAACCGCTCATGTATGGTCCTATCACCATGACATTTAAAAAATTTGATTTGGGGGAACACACGAAAGGCGGGATGATGGGCGGAGGCAATTCGATGACCATTGGCGCGGTGCTCCAAATAAAATCCGACAAGGAGACCCAGGAAATTGTACCGACCACCACGTATGATATGGGCGGGAATCCAGAGATGACGACGGCGTACCTCAAGAACGGTCAGATCGGGTTCCAGCTCGTCTCCATGAACGTCACCTCCGGCACATCGAAATCGCAAATCAAGCTTCGGGTCGTCGGGTTGGAAGGAATGCAGCACTCGGGTATTCAGAATCCTGAAACCCTTGTCGCCGAGATCAGCGTGAAGCCGTTTATGAACTTCGTCTGGATAGCAGCCGTCCTTATGATCGGGGGGTTGATCATAGCGATGCTGAGGCGGTTTAAGCAGAGTCCTCTTTAAAAGCCATTGCTCTAAAATACAACGGGCGGTATACACCGCCCGTTGTATTGTTAAACTTCCCGATATCCCGTCTATGGTATGGCCGATTTCCAGTACACATAGTTATTGCTTTTATTCATTAATGCGATGTCTTTGGCGATAATTTTCAACTGCCCATGGAGAGCGGTTCCCGCTTGCAGCAAATCCACCATAAAATGAACTTTGAAATACAAATTCGCCTCGACTCCTTTTGCTGCTTGTGCTTCACTTCTTCCCACTTTCCATTCGAAGTCCGGATGAAACTTCAAAAATATACTCGAAGTCCGGTATCCGCCGCGGATACTGTCCGATAAGTCAACATAAGGATTTGGTGGGATAAGACAATCCACGGTTGGAATGTTATAGGGAGCTTCGATGATGGTCGCACATTTTACCGAATAAATCTCCGCGTCGGCATTATAGGAGACCAGCGTCGCTTTATACCATAACCCGAACACCCTGCGATCCAGTTTCGTTTCTTTGAGGTGTGTGTTTAATTTATTCTGGAGTAAATCACGCGACCGGGTTATCCTTGTTTGAAATTCTTCCGTCGTCTCAAATTCGCCTTTATTCTCTGTCTCATTTTTAAGCTGCGTGACTGCTTCATTTAAAAATGACCACTCATCTTTGAGCAGAATGGTAAATGACTCAGGCGGCGTATCTTCATCCTGGTACACGGCCTGTTGAACTTGAGCAAGCGCCCCGGCGGAGAAGATAAAACCGCAACAGAGAACGAACAGCGTGATATTCTTTTTCATAAGAAATCCTTTCATAGAGTGCTTCAACCAACAGCTAGCGTGTTGAGAGGATCTGAGTGGAAATATCCCCTGCTCTCTCGTACGCATTTTGAATGCAGTCGCCGACTGAAATGCCGCCGCGATAGTTCCCTGCAAGCACGATGCCCGGGTTGGATTCTTCAAATCGGGTAAGGCAGTCCATTTTCGATTGGTACCCTATTTCGTATTGCGGAATGGACTTGTGCCACCGTGTAATATTCAAATATACAGCTTTTCCTGAAAATTGCATAATCGATTTAAGTTCGTCGAGGGTCATTTGAATAATCTGTTCATCGCTCAAATCTGTTAATTCCGGCTGGCGTGCTCCGCCGATGAACGCATTGAGCGCAGCCATTCCGCTGGGGGCTCGATTTCCGAACAGGCATGAATTCCAAAGACAGCCCAGGATTTTCCGTTGTTCCTTCGATGGAATAAGGAATCCGAAACCATCCAGTGGGTGTCCGATATCCTCCCGCCTCACGCCCAGGAAAAGAGAGACCACGGGAGAGTAATAAATTGAAGACAGCACATGTGCGGTTTCCTTCGAGATGGGTTTGATGATCGGAGCGGCATCATACGCGGGTACTGCAAACACCACGACATCGCCTTCTATTTCTTCCTCCTTGCCATGGTGGAGGTATTCTACGAGGTAGCGGCGGGCATCGGGTTCATCCGATGGTTCTTCGCGGTCCGTGGTGAGATTTCTAACACCGGTCACTTTTGCATTAAAATAAACCGCTTTCCCCAATGAAGAGCAGATCGCCTGCGGCAGCATCTGCATTCCACTGACGAAGGAAAAAGTTTCTGCGCGATCTTTTGCTTTCTCCGCCCGTTGTTTTCTTTCCTGTGCACCTTTGATCATCCCCTTGACCAATCCGCCGTACTTTTCCTCCAGTGCATACAATTTAGGAAATGCAGATCGTACGCTTAATTGTTCCGTTTTGCCTGCAAAAACTCCGGCAACAAACGGATCGATCGCATAGTCGAGAAATTCGCGTCCCAGTCTTCTCTCAACAAACTCGGCAATGCTTTCTTCTTTCTCCGCGCGACCGATGAAGGGTTCTTTGAGCAGCCGGATTTTAGCGGCAAGAGAAAAGAGTTTCGTGAAGAAAAAAGAGCCTGCCCCTAATGGCATGGAATTTAAAATCCCGTTGCGAAGAATATATCTGTTGTTGCCTTCGGGATTGGCATAGATAAATTCCGACTCCAGTTTTAATTCTGAAACGAGTTCTTTAAAGTGAGGGCTCGTTTCCAGCGCGGTATTTGCACCGGTCTCGTAGAGAAACCCTTGATCTTTCACCGATTTCATGGTGCCGCCTGCGACACCTTCTTTTGCCAGAACGGCGACATTGATACCGCGTTTTTTCAGCCAGTACGCAATACCAAGTCCGGTTATCCCTTCCCCGACGATAATCACATCCGTTTTTATTGGTCCCATAATGATTCAATTATAAGACATTAAGTGAAAAGGATAAAGGGAAAAATGAATAATTGAAATTTTATAAATGCCGGTGAAGCAACGGCTCACAAGGCACAATTCCCGCATTCCATTTTGCAGAAAAACAAAGAGTAGTGTCCAGGGCAACGATCGTTGGAGTCAACATAAATTCATGACTCATGAAAATGCGAGATCGGATATAAGCTCATTTAATGCTTGATTTTGTGTAGATGAAGAGACATATTTTCCCTGCGTGAGGTTGATCGCAAAACTCATAATTCTCATTCTGCCGTTCTCACGGATCGATGCCGGAGTGAAATGAATATGCCGCAAGATGAACCGAAGAAGTGGTTTATCACCGCACATGCAACGTTCGTCCATCATCGCGGCGAGAAGAACCTGAAAGGATTGCCATGGTCCATGACCAGCCCTTCCTTTCTTTTCAACACTGTTCCCGTACGATGATTTTAACTCCTCTCAAGAAAATACATTCGGATTCGAAGAAAAGAGAACTGTGACCGACAAAAAAAGAACAATTGAAAAACTTGTCTTCATCGGGATCATTCTCATGCTTTGCTGTTCGGCCGCTGTTTATGCGCTGGATCCGAAAAAACAGATATCCCAATACGGATACAGTGTGTGGTCTCGCCAACGAGGGCTGCCGGCGAATTCCGTTAATGTGGTAATTCAGTCACGAGATGGGTATCTCTGGTTTGGAACAACCGCCGGTTTGCTGCGGTTCGACGGTGTGCGCTTCGAAGCAATCGGCACGGATACGGCCGACAGTAAAAACCGGGAAGTGATAACCGCTCTTTGCGAGACGCGCGACGGCAGCCTCTGGATTGGGACATCATTTGCCGGTATTCGGCATTTGAAGGATGGAAAACTGCTTCCATGCGGGCCCCGGGAAGGGTTTCCTGCAATGGCAATACGATCATTGTTTGAAAGCCGGACCGGGAGACTCTGGATCGGCACTTCCGATGGTCTCTTTGAATACAGCGATGGACAATACTTATCTATTCCGATTGATCCACCCTATATCTTAAGCATCACTGAAGATTCAACCGGAATAATTTTTATCGGGACGGGCAATGGAGTGCGTTGTTTCGATGAAGCCCGGCCGAATCTCGTTCATGAGGTCATCAACAAAGAGGGATTGCCGGGCAATCTGATGAACAGCGATTATGCAAGGCAATTAATCAGGATAATTTGCAAGGACCATCAAGGAAATATCTGGATTGGTACGGACAATGAACTGGTTCGCTGGATTAATGGTAAAATTATTATTGAACGGATGTCCGCAATTCCGGGACCCACCCATATCACCGCATTGTGCGAGGACCGTCATGGCAATCTTTGGGTTGGAACGACACAGGGGGTGTTCAGGATCGCAGAAGGCCGATGGACAAATTTTAGGGCGTCTGATGGCCTGTTGGGCGACAATATAAATTGGATTTTTGAGGATCGGGAGGGTAGTATCTGGGTCTGCACTCTTGAAGGCATCTGTCGATTCAGCGATGTGAATATGACCACCTACACCACCCAGGAAGGGCTGGCCAATAATTATCAAACCAGTGTGCTCGAATCGTCTGATGGATCTATGATCTTTCTGAGTGCCGCAGACGGGGGCAGCATTTCAAAATTGAAGAACGGAACGTTCACTTCCGTTACCCATGCCCCTCCTATCGGACCATCCTTTAAAGCACGCGACGGCAGTATCTGGACGTCGCAATCCGGATCACTCTGTCAAATCAAAAATGATCGTATTATTCGATATGATACCACCACCGGGTTACCCTGGAGATGGATCTCGGCCATTACCGAAGATTCGATAAGCCTGATTGTGTACCTTGACCGCATCGGAATCCAGAGATTTATCAATGGCCGGTTGAATCCGTATTTGATGGCCGACGGTCGTCCGTATTCAAAATCCGATTTTACCTCTTGCTTATATCATGATCTTGCCGGGACCTTGTGGCTTGGAACATCGGAAGGATTGGTCAATATTCAGAATGGGAAAAGTACCAGTTTTAATAAATCGGACGGAATGGCTGACTCCTGGATCAGTGTCATCATCGAAGATCATCAGGGCAGCCTCTGGATCGGTTCTCCCCGCGGCGGTTTGACACACTATCATAACGGAAAATTTACCGCGTACACGACCAGGATGGGACTCTTTACCAATGAAATTTACAGCATACTGGTGGACGATGCCGGGGACGTCTGGCTGAGCAGCCCCCGGGGCATCGGCCGTATCCATCGCCAGCAAGTCGAAGAATTTGATGCAGGAAAAATCAATCACATTGCTTCGCAGGTATTCACCACGGCAGACGGGATGAGAACGGACGAATGTTTTGCAGGTTGGCAGCCTGCAGCCTGGAAAGCGCATGATGGACGGCTCTGGTTTGCCACGACCAAAGGCACTGTGATGATTGATCCAAAAACATTCAAACGGAATGATGTGCCTCCGCCGGTGTATATTGAACAGTTCATTGCAGATCTCCAATCGATTCGGTTGGATCGCCATGAAACATTACCCCCGGGATGTGAAAAATTGGAATTTCATTATACCGCTCTGAGCTATCTGGTTCCTGAACGGGTGTTCTTTAAATACATTTTGGAGGGTTTCGATCGGGAATGGGTTGACGCGGGGACGCGCCGGGTTGCCTATTACACCAATCTTCCTCCCGGTCATTATACATTCAGGGTTATTGCGTGTAATAATGACGGGGTTTGGAATGAATCAGGATCAGGTGTTGCCTTTGAGCTTGCCCCGCATTTTTATCAGACGTTCTGGTTCCTGGGACTGGTCATTCTCCTGATCGCAGGGACAGGGTATGTCATCTACTGGCTGCGCGTCCTGCAGCTGTTAAAGCGGGAGAAAGAACTTGAACAACGTATCCATGAACGTACGAGGCAGCTTGAAGTCGCCAATCAAGAATTGGAAGCATTTAGTTATTCAGTTTCTCACGATCTGCGCGCCCCCCTTCGGAGTATCGATGGGTTCAGTGTTGCCTTGTTAGAGGATTACCTCGATAAATTAGATGATCAAGGGAAGGACTTTTTACGGCGTGTGCGTGCTGCAAGCCAGCATATGGAGCATCTGATAGACGACATCATCAACTTATCGCGCGTGATGCGAAGCGCGATGCAGCGTACAGAAGTGGATCTCAGCACTCTAGCCCAATCCATTGCCAACGAACTCAGGAGCGTTCAGCCGGAGCGCAACGTGACATTTATCATCGCCCCCGACCTGACCGTCCAGGCAGACCGCAATCTTATGGTGGTCGCGCTGGAGAATCTTCTGGAAAATGCATGGAAATTTACAAGCAAACATCCGGCAGGAAAAATTGAAGTAGGCGCTCTGATGCGCGAGGGACAAAAAGTGTTTTTTGTGCGTGATGACGGCGACGGATTCGACATGGCGTTTGCCGGCAAATTATTCGGCGCTTTTCAGCGAATGCATTCTATCGCCGACTTTAAAGGAACGGGGATCGGTCTCGCCACCGTACGGCGAATTATCCATCGGCATGGCGGCCAGGTATGGGCTGAAGCAGAAAAAGAAAAAGGCGCTACATTTTATTTCACGATCCATTGATCCACCAGGAGGGCAACAACTATGAAAACCATATTGCTCGTCGAGGATAATCCCGATGATGTGGTATTGACGCTGCGCGCGTTTAAGAAAAATAATATCGCAAATGATATTGTGGTCGCAGGCGACGGCCTTGAAGCACTCGACTATTTGTTCGGGACTGGAAAATACAGCGGAAGAGATATGAATAGTATGCCTTCTGTCATTCTGCTGGATTTGAAACTTCCAAAAATGGACGGATTAAAGGTGTTAGAACGGATGCGGGCTGATGACCGGACGAAATTACTGCCGGTGGTCATTCTGACATCATCCAAGGAAGAACAGGATGTGATCGGCAGTTACAGTCTTGGTGCAAACAGCTATATTCGAAAACCGGTGGACTTTAATAAGTTTGTTGAAGCGGTACGGCATTTAGAATTATACTGGCTTGTTCTGAACGAACTGCCTCCTCCTCAATCCTAGGAACGGTATTCATGGGCAACCTGCTCCGCATCCTTCTCGTTGAAGACTCTGAAGATGATGCGATATTATTGATTCGCCACCTCCAGCGCAACGGATACGACGTCGTCTACGATCGAGTGGTCGACAGTACATCGATGATTGAATCCCTCCGGCGCCAGCCATGGGATATAGTCATTGCTGATTATGCATTGCCGGCATTTAACGGATTATCTGCTCTTGCCATATTTAAGGAAAGCAAAATCGATATTCCGTTTATTATAGTTTCCGGAACCATTGGTGAGGACATTGCGATCCAGGCCATGAAAGCCGGAGCCCATGATTATGTGATGAAAGGAAACCTCGCACGACTGATTCCTGCAATTCAACGTGAATTAGATGAGGCGGAAATCAGACGAGAACGCAGGCACGGAGAAGATGCGCTGAAGGAGTCCGAAAATCGATACCGTGGATTATTCGAAGGATCAAAAGACGCTATTTATTTTAGTACAGTAGACGGCAAGTTGATCGATATTAATCCGGCCGGAGTCGAGCTCCTGGGCTATACATCGAAAGAAGAAATTCTGGCTGCAAATGTCTATCAATGCAATTTCTATGACTCCATCAGATACAACCGGAGAAAGAAATTGATCCAGGAAGGGGGATCCATAAAAGATTTTGAATACACCCTGAAGCGAAAAGACGGGACTTCCGCTATTGTGTTAGAGACCACGACTCCGGTACAGGACATCCGGGGTACGGTCATTATGTACCGCAGCATCCTCAGAGATGTAACCATGCAAAAACAGCTGGAACAGCAGTTTATTCAAGCTCAAAAAATGGACAGTATTGGAACACTGGCAGGAGGTATTGCGCATGATTTCAACAACATCCTCGGAATTATTTTAGGCTACAGCAACTTATTGGAAGAGAAAAGGACCCATCATAAGGAATTTTCAGAAAGTGTCAGCGCCATTGTCCAGGCCGCGGAACGGGGAAGCGCTCTGGTACAGCAGATTTTGACGTTCGCCCGGAAGACGGATGTTACCTTTAGACAGATCAATCTCGCAAATGCAGCTTGTGAAATGCTTGCCATGCTCAAAGATACATTTCCCAGAATCATTACGATGAAAGGAGTTTTTTCCAAGAAAATTCCGAATATCTATGCCGACGGCAATCAAATTCATCAGGTTCTGTTGAATCTCTGTCTGAATGCCAGGGATGCAATGCCCAACGGCGGACAGCTGACATTGAAAACAGAGGTACGAACCCTGGATCAGGTCCGGGAACATTTCCCCGCTGCCGATCAGGAAGCGTATGTTTGTTTGAGCGTTTCTGATACCGGCGAAGGAATGGATGAGACCATACGACCCAGAATTTTCGATCCGTTTTTTACAACAAAAACAGACGGGAAAGGGGCGGGTCTCGGTCTATCAGTGGTCTATGGGGTGATGCAGGCCCATCTGGGTTTTATCGATGTCGAAAGCAAGCCAAAACATGGGAGTGTCTTTCGACTCTATTTCCCAGTGCCGGCAACCACTACTCACCAAGCGGCACGGCAAACACAGAAGGACTTTTTCAAACTGGAGGGTACAGAGACCATCCTGTTCGTTGAAGACGAGGAATTTATCCGCAATATGGTGCGGCTGACACTCGAATCAAAAGGATATAAGGTTTATACTGCAGAGGACGGCATCAGCGCCATTCGCCTTTACAAACGATACCAGGAGGAAATTGACCTCGTCCTGACCGATATCGGACTGCCTGGGATGACCGGGATAGATGAATTTATGAAATTAAAAAAAATTGATCCGGATGTGAACGTGGTGTTTACCAGCGGCTTTTTAGAGCCGGAATTGAGGAACAAACTCCTGGCCGATGGTGCAAAAGCATTTGTACAAAAACCATTTCAGGCGGGGAATATTCTGAAAATAATCCGGGGGGTGCTTGATAAAAAACCTTCGAAGACCGGTACCGCAAGCCATTGATTCTCTTTTTCATTTTTCGCACCAAGGTTCCTTCCTGTGCCATCTCCGGCGATAAGCGTTGAAGCGGTGACGACATTCGTCGCCCTTTAAAAGTTCTTGTGCGTTACCTGAGTGAACTCACCGAGCAGGTGTTATTCTGTTTTCTGTTTATAGTTGAGTGAGTTGTCCTCGAATGAAATGTTTCAAAGCAGGATGCATGGTTCGTCTTCTCTTCCGGCACCCGCTGCGGCGTCAAAGAATGGCAATCAGAGCAACACTTGACTCACGGCAACCACCGCGGCGGTTTCTGTTCTCAGACGGCGAGTGCCGAGCGATATTGATTTAAATCCGGCATGGGTTGCATACGCTGTTTCTTCTTCGGAAAACCCGCCTTCCGGTCCGACCATAATGATAACCGAATGAAGGTCGTCGTGCAGTAGTAATTCTGATGCGATGGTCTGCGAAGACCCTGCTTTTTCATGAAGAATGAGCTTCAACTGATAATGGGCGGTCGACTCAATAAGGGGTTTGAGATTTTGCATAGGCTGGATTCTGGGGAGCCAGCTCCGTCCGCACTGTTTCATTGCCGAAAGAGCTATTTTTTCCAGTCGATCCCGCTTCACGCCGTGAGCGATGGTGCGTTCACTGGAAATCGGCTGGATTGTCCGCACGCCGAGTTCCGTTGTTTTCTCAACGATATAATCAAACCGCGCCGGATTTTTCAGCAACGATACCGCGAGCGTCATTTCAATAAATGGTTCGTTGTACTTTCGGTGCATAGCGACAATCGTACAGCGCGTTTCTGATTTTCCTGTTGCAGCGATAACCGCCTGGTACATCATTTCATTTCCGTCAGTCACAAAGATGCGGTCGCCGACATTCTTTCTCAGTACGCGGATAAGATGTTTCGATTCGTCGCCGCGCAGAACGAGTTCATGACTGGTAACATCTTCCAAGCTAACGTAGAAATAATCCATAATGATTCACCCAGATCAAAACCGTGGATGGTCCCTTTGTACAACCGTTCAACCCCGGGTCTTCATAATGATGTATCAAAATCGACAATAAATTCTCCCATGCCGTGGTTGTTGATTGCCGCTTCTGTGCGGATGGTAAAGCCGTAGGGCAGAAGGAACTGCAGTCCGGCCCCGTATCCGGCGTACCACGGTTGGTTCTTCCATACTTGATTGCGCCACCACGCCGTTCCTGCATCGGCAAATATGCCGAAATAGATCCCATAACGAAGTTTTTGGAATTCAGGCACCGGGGGCCAGTTTATTTCTAAATACCGGGGCAGAAGAATCGGCAGGCGCAATTCCATCGTTGCACTGATTTTATTTTCAGCTTCAATTTTCTTATAAAAATATCCGCGGAGACGTTCATCATATCCAAAAAACGCATGCCGGTATGAAGGGACAACACCGCCCCAGGTGAAGTACCCCGCCGTCCTCAGGCCGAACGAGCTCCCATGATTGAATCCAAAAAATTCCCGAATGTCATAATTCGCCGTCGCAATATTGACTTCCGACTCTCCGAATCCATTTTTCGCCACGGCGACAGCTACCAGCGTGCCGTTCGTGGTGTATTCGAAGTTATCCCTGGTATCAAATCTATATCCCATCGACAACGCAAGGAACGCATCCCGTCCCGACGAAGACGCGGTGGTGGTGAATCGGGTGTCGCTCACCTCCCAGCGTTCATACCCGAAGGTGCACCCAACCGTCTGATACATCCCGAACCTTTTGCCGATGGACCCTCGAAGAAAGAGGTTGGTGTTCATATACTCTTCAGAATAGGCGCTCAGGTTGTGCAATTTCTGAAGCGTGATCGCTGTACCGGCAAAAATATCGTCATGATCCGTTATTTTAGGGTTTTGGTAATTGAGCATCAAGAGCTGATCGTACCCGCCATACGCCAATGCGAACAGCCTTTCATTTCGGCCGCGGAAATTGTTGTGCATCATCCCGGCACCGTAGTACATT
>Ga0105104_10000422_pt1 | contig 32406 bp, 27 predicted proteins | sample PPLLaktember2015_3_FD_87034 | JGI IMG/M metagenome (GOLD analysis project Ga0105104, IMG submission 87034) | Freshwater sediment microbial communities from Prairie Pothole Lake near Jamestown, North Dakota, USA - PPLs Lake P7 Core (6) Depth... | ecosystem: Environmental > Aquatic > Freshwater >... | reverse complement strand
TTCATTAAAAAGAGATGCGGATGCTTTTATTTTACCGGGTTTATCCACGGTATGGCGGTTGAATCAAAAGGTTTCGGAATTTAAATTGTTCGGCCAGTATGTGGCCGAAGTGTTTTACGCGATATTGTAAATAACCGGTTATAACAGGTATATGGGACGGAGGACCAGGATCATGTTCAAACCATTGTTCATTTTTGAAGCGAAGCAGTTGACCAACAGGCGCAACCTCATTATAATGGCCATTATGGTTATACTTTCTGTCTATTTCTGCTGGGACGGAATTAAAGGCTATCGATCGGTGATCGAAAGCAAGCAACCATTTAAAAACCTGGAGAAGGAATGGATATCTCTTTATGCGAATTATACCGCTTATGGAACACGCGGCATACGCATTCTTAATTTACCCAGCCCAATTAGCGTAATATTCAACGATATGGCGGTGGTGGAGGGGATGATGGCCCATGTGGATACTGCCGAAAAGTTGTCCATATCGAATTCGATTAACGGGGCGGCGTTGTTTTCCAAGACCGGTGGGTATATGGATTTTTCCGGTATCCTGATGCTGCTGGGTACGTTTATCGCCATGCTGTACGGGTTTGAAGCTGCGATTAAAAAAGAGTTCCTCTCTTTTTTTTCCGATGTAACCGGCAGCAAGTATGCGGTAATTCTCAACCTATTGGCCCGGGTTATCTTGTTTAACCTTGTTTTTGACGGTTTAGCGCTTTTTATCCTGATGGTTCTATTAATCGCCGGTATCCAGGCAGCCGGTGGGTATTATTTGGTTTTTATTGCCGGCCTCACCCTCATGAATACTTTTTTTATTATCCTGGGGGGATTTATCGGGACATTCAAAAAGAAATCCGCTCAAATGGTCGCCATCCCGGCTGCCTATTTTTTATTGGTATTGCTTATTCCCTGGATGATTCAAAAAGCAATTTCTACGGCTGCAAAAAATACTATTCAGTCGAATAATACATTTGAATACAGTACCTTTAAATATGTGATGGATTTAGAAAAAAGGATGTACAAAAAATACGGTGTCTGGAAAAGTGGACCTGTAGCACCGGATGAAATAAAAAAGATGATTCGTTCAGGCCAGGAAGTAGAATACAAGAAAATGCGGGAAAAGGAGTTGAAGCGGATCGATAACATGGAACGGCTCATCCGGAAATGCCAGGGGGGATCGGCAATTTTTCCCTCGACGTTTTATGTATCGGTGAACCGGGAGTTGAGCAGCAAAGGTTTTCAAAATGCCATCCGGTTTTACCGGTATGCGTATCAAATGAAGCAGCGTTTCATTAATTTCTACATCGACCGGAAATTCTTCAAGCCGCTTCCCAAAAGCGGTGTGGAACCTTTTATCAAAGGGAATGAGAATATATACCGGGGCACCAGCCTATTACCGGCAGGATTTGTACCGGGAGTTATCGTTTGCATATTGTGGAGCGGTATTCTTTTATATTTGACATGGGTATTTTTTCAAAAACCGGTGGTCCATGATTCAGAGATAACGAAACCCGAATCCACTTTCAATTTAAGAAAAAATGTACGAGTCGTTATTTTTAACCCGAGCCCGGACCGTATTTCCCACTTGATTTCCGTGTTTCAAAAAAAGGCCCGCGTGGCGAGAGTACCCAACTGGCCGTATTTAATGAGCGGTATCAAAGTTAAATGGCTTTTTGCCCTCTTCAAAATCGACATACCGGCAGAGGGTCCGGCACACGAACTGGCGGAGCACTATACCCAACATCTCGATGAAGACGCCAAAGCAAGTATAATCGTAGAACTGCTGCGCCCGGTTACTACGGAAATCATCGTTTTCAATAATTTTCTCAACGATTTAACCGATGAATTCGCGGCACGGTTCGCCGGGTTCCTGCAATCCCTAAAGAAAGGCAAATCCATTGTCTATTTTACCAAATCCCAGGCACAAGCCTCCAATATCTACGACGAAGTGGCGCGCTTCACCGACGATAAACCCTTATAATATCTCATTTTTCCAGGCATCGAGGGCAAATGGATAAAAAAAGGTTTTTTTCTTTGGATGTGAGGGGGACGACTATTATCATCATGGCCATTTCGAAATTTCTCGAACCGGCATTGATGAGCCACCCCCCGAAGTAGGTTTCATGGAAAATATTCCGGTAACGCTGGTAAAATTCTTCGTTAGTCAGGATATACACGGTCGTACGGTCGAAATCGACTCTCGAAATCGATTCGGCAGGAAGGAAAATCGTATTCTTCAACGGGGTGTAAAATTCATTGATGGGCTGAAAAATCTTGCGTTGACACTTGATTTCCATCCCCTTCGAACTCAAGACAAATCTTGCTTTATACTCTTTCCGATTGACCGGCCCAGGGATCAGTATTTTCCCATTTATAACGGTTTCACCCTCGAGTCGACTAAAGCAAAAACAAAACCAAAACAAGTACAAGAACAAAATAAGAACAACTTTTTTCTTTTGAGACTCCATTTTATTATCCTCCAAATCCGATTGGTCTTTGTTCAAAAGATAAATATATATACTGTTGTTGACCGTTTGTCAACAATAAAAATGATTTTTACCATAATGGTAAGGCCAAAATGTGAAATTTTTTACCATATTGGCAAAATAGGAAAAAAATGGACATAGGAGCACGTTTAAAATTTATTCGCAGTAGGTTAAAATTAACATTGGACCAGGCAGCCGCCATGTTTACTATGACAGCTCAAACCCTGTCGCGGTATGAAAATGGGAAAAGGACACCCGATAACGAATTCCTGGAAGCCTTTGGAAAAAAATTCAACCTTTCGGGGGATTGGTTGTTGTATGGAGAACCGCCCATCGAAAGAATAAGAGGAGAGGAAAAAAAATGTGAAGAAATTTTTTTAAACCTGTCCAGGACGATTATTCGGGGAAATATCGATAAGAGCCACCTTCCTGATGTCATCCGCGTTCCCATCGATAAAATAATCGAAAACACGACCGAGAATTTCCTAATCATGCTTGAATACATGCTGAAAGATGATGAAGTCAGGAAAAACATGTTCCAATTTTTTTATTTTTTTCAAAAGCCGTTATCGGATAAAACCAAGGGGAATTCCCCTGTATAACTAAAAGATGTTAGTGAAAGAAGAGGCGAAAAATCTTGACATCCGGTTTTTTTTCGCGTATTATTGTTTTACGAATATAAAAATTTTGTTGCGGAGGTAGTATGAAAAAAATATCATTATTAGCAGTGATGATCTTGTCCTTTAATTTTTTCTTACTGTCGGTAGTCACAACCGAGAAGTATACCGTACATATTAAGAAAAGAAATGCGTCAGTTCAGCAATATGATGAAAAAAAAATCAATGAGATGAAAGAACAAAAAAAAATGTTCCTGGCTGAACGGGATCGTAAAGATCAGCTTTATTTGAAAGTTAAAGCCGACTGGATGGAGGAAGAAACCAGTGAATCGAAAGCCGTATCGATATCGGCGATTGAAAATTCTTTCAATTATAAAGAGGACAATTCAGGGGAACTGGTTTTTATGGGTACTGTAATCAATCAAGGCTCTTCATCCGCGGTTTTTGTTAAAATCGAATCCGAAATCTATGATTCTGGAAATACTAAGATCGGTGATGGCTTTACTTATATATATGGCGGCAGTAATGTAAGATTAACATCGATTGGCGCCTATACCAATGCCTTGTATAATGGAGATATCGGATATTTTAAAGACTATATCGATGTGCCGTATGACGATGTAGACACGATCGTGTATACGATCTCTTATAGTACAAGCAGTCATACGTTAGCCAATGCGAGTTTGAGTATTACGGACGGCCCGTATACGTCGAGTAGTTTCGGGGATTTAAAGTTGGAAGGGGAGATAACCAACTCCAGTTCAACCTACCTCACATATTTTACACAGGTGTGTTTTTGTATTTATAATTCCAGTGATGTTGTTGAAGATGTTTCTTTTACTTATGTCGATGGTTCTACATACAAATATGGGACCGGGAGCAGCGATACGACGGATACGGCATTATACCCCGGAGAAACAGGGGGATTTGAGGAATGGTTTATTTACTGTGAGTATAATGATGCTTCGACTTACCTGGCATCTTTTGAGTTTAATGAAGTCTATTCAGGGAGTACTTCAAAACCGACAATCAACTTAAGTACAACTTCGCTTAATTTTACTTCATATATACAGAGCGAAATAATGGGTTCTCAATCCTTTACGATAAGTAATAGCGGAAGCGGTACTCTAAATTGGACTGTATCGGAAAATGCGTCGTGGCTGAGCGTCAGCCCTAATAGCGGCACAAATACAGGGACAGTAACTGCTAGTGTAGATGCAAGTTCTCTATCTGCAGGTACTTATACTACCAAAATTACAGTGTCGGACCCAAACGCCACAAATTCCCCCCAATACGTTAATGTAACACTAACAGTAAATCAACAGTTAAAACCAACTATTGCACTAAGCCGTACACAGCTTAACTTTAGTGCATCGGGGAACAATGTAACCGATTCCCAAACCTTCATGGTCAGCAACAGCGGCAGCGGGACTTTGTATTGGAATGCGTCGGACAATGCGTCATGGTTGACGGTTACCCCCGCCAGCGGTACAAATACCGGCACTGTAACGGCCAGTATCGATGCAAGTAGTTTAGCCCCCGGTACATACAACGGAGCGATTACTGTTTCGGATTCCAATGCCACCAATAACCCCCAAACCGTCAATGTGCTGCTAAAGGTTTATAACCAGGGCGGGTCAGCGACGCCTTTCGGGGAATTTTCAACCCCGGTGAGCGGTACAACGGTGAGCAGCAGTATACCGGTGACCGGGTGGGCATTGGATGATGTTGGGGTCCAAAACGTCAAGATTTACCGGGATGATAACGGGACTCATGTATACATCGGTGATGCTGTTTTTGTCGAGGGAGCACGGCCGGATGTCGCGGCAGCTTACCCCGATTACCCAAATAATTTTTTGGCTGGATGGGGTTATATGCTGCTAACCAATTTTTTACCCAACAAAGGAAACGGTACATTTACCTTATATGCCAAAGCCACCGATATAGAAGGGAATACGGTATCGCTGGGAAGTAAAACGATTACGTGCGATAATGCCCATGCGGTTAAACCCTTTGGTGCCATCGATACCCCAACCCAAGGAGGAACAGCTTCGGGCAGTTCGTTCGTCAATTGGGGATGGGTATTGACGCCTCAACCGAATTCCATCAATACCAACGGCTCTACCATTAATGTCTACGTAGACGGCATTAATAAAGGCCATCCGCATTATAATGTTTACAGGGCGGATATAGCTACTTTCTTCCCGGGGTATGTTAATTCAAACGGAGCAGTGGGTTACTTTTATTTAAATACCACGCCTTATACGAATGGGATCCATACCATCGGATGGGTGGCCACCGACAGTGGGAGTAATGCGGACGGCATCGGCAGCCGATTTTTTTCGATTCAAAACACCTCATCGATGTCCGGTTCTAATGCAGCAGGCCTCCAGTTACAGGTGAGTCCTATCGATCCGATAAACCTGGAAAATGCCCCGCTTAGCCTGGAATACGTTGAAGTATCGAAAGGATACAACGAAACCGATAATACCGAAAAAACCCCTCATTACGCAGGATCGGATGGATCCATTACTGTTGAAGTCGAAGAACTGGAACGAGTGGTCATCCACCTCTTTAACCGGTCGAACCACGGAAACCCGCATAATCGCTCAATCGTCAATACATCAACCCTGCCGATCGGCTCGACGCTGGATTCGAAAGAGGGCATTTTTTATTGGATGCCGGCTGCAGGCTTTGTGGGTGAATACCGCTTTGATTTCGTGGAGCAGTGGGAAGACGGTTCAATGACCCGGAAGAATATAATAATAAAGATAGCTCCGCGGTTTTCTATACAAAATGAAGATAAAACCAAATCAAAATTATAACAGGAGAATAGAATGAAGCTTTTTAAGAATTCCTTAATTGGGATAGTGGTTATTGCGATTATTATTACTGCCCCCGTTTCAAAGATTTTCGCTCAACAACAAGCCCAGTCCGAAGAAGATCAAAAGATGATGAAAATCTGGTTAGAATACTCGACACCGGGCCCAAACCACAAATACCTGGAATACTTTGCAGGGATTTGGGACACCACATCCAAAATGTGGATGAAGCCGGGATCAGAACCGGTCTCCGACAAAATGGAAATGAATGCGCGCATGATCCTGGGTGGACGCTACATTTATTGCGATATGAAAGGAACCATGATGGGGCAGCCTGCAGAAGGCGTGCAGATAATGGGTTATGATAATTATAACAAGAAATTCCTTACGTTTTGGATCGACAGCAGCGGAACCGGCTTTTTCCCATTATCCGGGACCCTGGAAAGTACAGGAAAAATCAAAACCGAAACCGGGTTGTGGGATGATATTATGACGGGCGGCAAAAGCGAAGTGAAAACAGTCACCACTATCATCGATAAGGATAAGTTTACGTTCGAGATGTATATGCTGGACGGTAAAGGCGGCGAATTTAAAAGCATGGAATTGGTTTATACGAGAAAGAAATAAGAGAAATTCAGAATAGGTGTAGGGGGCAGGCATGCCTGCCCCCGAATTATATATCATCCGTAATCTTACTCGATCTGTTTTAAGGTTCGATTTCTCTACTTTACGGGTATTTTATTGATTTTGTGAATTTGTTTCGCTATGGGGTCCCATTTATAATACGTGCAGCCTCTTTTAGTATCTTTTGGGCGGCATTTATGCTGGTGTTGCTGTCATCGATACTATATGCCATGTCCGGGGTAATGTCGGGTAGGCCGTTGGGGTATCGTGTAGGGATATACAAGCGATCCAATTTCCTGGCCTCCTCTGAGAATGGCGTGTCCATAATAACAACCAAATCCATATCGCTGCGCCTGGTAACATCTCCCCGGGCATATGAACCGAATAGAATTACCTTATGAATGTCCGGGTTCTCTTTCAGCACGGACAATTTTTCTTTAATTTCATCGATCGACATCATATGAAATATTATACCACACTACGTGTGTTTTTTGACTGTCCCCTTTTTTGCCAAAACTTTATATAAAAGTTCAAATCAAAAGCTTTGGGAAGGTCCAGGAAACTCTTTCACGAAAGGGTTTCCTGGTCGTCGAAGACAAATTAGGCGGTGGATTTAGATTTTTTGTCCCGTAGCGCTGACCATTAATGAAGCGCTGTGCGTCATAAAAAATCCCCGCAGCGCGGGCTTGAAATAGGATTGAATTTCATATACAATTAAAGAAAACATACAGACCGATTCAAGGAGGCTGTTATGAAATTGAATACAATTAAAAATTATTTTTCCCTCTCACTGTTCATATTACTATTAACAATACCTTTAGCGGCTGCCGAAGGACCCAAAGCACTGGTACTCCAGGAAATGAGCTGGGTAGATGTGCAAGAATACCTAAAAACCAATGATATGATTATCATCCCCCTGGGTTCCACCGAACAACACGGACCCCATTTACCCTTGGGCACGGATTTTTACGAAGCCACAGGAATGGCTAAATTAATTTCAGAAAAAACCGGTGTCATAGTCGCTCCAGTATTAATGGTGGGCTACAGCATTTACCACTCAGGTTTCCCCGGGACCTTAAGCCTGAAACCGGAAACTATGGAAGAAGTATTGTTCGAAACAGCCGAAGTCCTAATCAAATATGGGTTCCGGCGATTTATGTTCCTGAACTACCACGGCGGCAACAATCTTATCCAGGATAACGTGATGCATCGAATCAATCATAAAACCCCGGCAATAGCCGCAGCCATCGGTATCGGCGCTTCGATCCAGGACTGGGAACCGGAAGAGTTCTTCGACTGGCATTCGGGCAAAAGCGAAACCTCCACCATGCTTTTCCTCAGACCGGACCTGGTTCGCCTCGACAGAGCAGTAAAACCGGTAATCACGATGACCCCGAAAATGAAAGAATTGATGGAATTATCCAAAGAAAACCCCAAACTCACACTGGTCTGGGAAAAACTTTTCGGTGTCCCTGTTGAAACAGGAAAAGGCGGAGCCAGCCATGAACTCTCCTCCAACGGCGTCTGGGCTTACAACGATCCGAAAAGCGCTTCCGCAGAAATAGGAAAAAAATCCATGGAAAAATTAGTAGATACGGCTGTATCTTTCATCAACACCTGGAAAAAAACAAAAGAAAAATAACTGGAAACCTGACGGGATTTAAAAAAAAGTAAAGGAAAAAACGTGTATAACAACTTTTTCGGATTCAAAGAACGACCGTTTCAATTGGTTCCCAACCCAGCCTATCTTTTCTTGAGCCGGAGCCACGAAGAAGCCATGGCCCACTTAAAATATGCCATCTCTCACGGCGATGGTTTCGTAGAAATATCGGGTGAAGTCGGGACGGGAAAAACAACGTTGTGCAGAGCCTTCCTGGATGGCCTGGGAGAGGATACGGAAGTGGCATATATTTTTAACCCGCGGCTGGATTCGCTGGAACTATTGAGGGCTGTAAACACGGAATTCGGGATCGACTCGACAAGCAATAATGCAAAAGACCTCATCGATGCACTGAATGCTTTTTTAATCGAAAAAAAATCCCAAAACAAAACCGTTATACTACTGATCGATGAAGCTCAAAACCTGGACAAAGAAGTACTGGAACAATTAAGATTGCTCTCCAACCTGGAAACCAACACGAGCAAATTACTTCAAATTATCCTGGTAGGACAACCGGAACTGCAAAAACTGCTGGATTCCTACGAGCTGAGACAATTGAGGCAGCGAATAACTTTAAGCTGGTACCTGACACCTCTCAACCGGGAAGAAACGAGAGAATATATCCGCCACCGGGTCAACATCGCTTCCCAAAAAACGGAAGATAAATTTTCAATGGGGGCATACCGGGAGATTTATAAATACTCCAAAGGCATCCCCCGCTTAATCAATATTGCTTGCGATCGTTCCCTCCTGACGGCTTTCGGTTTTAACCGGCCAAAGGTGACGGGCCGTATTGCCCGAAGTTCCATACGAGAAATCAAAGCCAGGGGAGGCAACCTCGACTCCATCTTCACGGGTAATCGAGTGTTCGCCGCTGTTGTTGCATTGTTTTGCCTGGCGTTTATCGCTGCGCTTGTTTTTAAATGGCCACCCCTCTTCAAAAGCCATAACATGAGAGCTGAAACCAAAAAGGAAAGTAAAAACACGGTATCTGCAGGAGAAAAGGGAAATAACCGCACGCTCGATACAAAAAAAATCCTGGCCTTCGAGTACCTGCTGGAGAATCTATCCAACCGCTCTTCCCGGTTTACAGCCATGGAAAACATCTTTTCTTTATGGGAAATAACGCCCAACTTAAAAGGGGACCTGGACAGTATCGATAACGACGGCGCTTTTTTCCAACTGGCGGCTGCCCAGAACAATTTTACCATATTACTTGTTAATAAAGACCTGGACCTTGTTCAAAAACTCAACCTACCGGCAGTTTTGGAGTTTTTACCACCGGGTGCGATTTCTCCCCGATACCTGACGCTGGTTAAAATAACCAATAATGAAATGACCTTCAAAGGCGGGGAACAAAACGAAACGATACGGGTTAAACCGGGGAAAATGAAACTCTATTGGACCGGCAGCGCCTATATCCCCTGGAGAAATTTTTATAACACGATGGGAGATATTCCCAATAATGCACCGAAAGAATCGATTCTTACGCTTAAAATGCTGCTCCGGGATATGGGCTTCAAAGAAATGAAACTGGATTACCGGTATGATAACCCGACGAGGGAAATCGTCAAAGGAATCCAGGAAAAATACGGCATCGAGGTTGACGGTATTGTTGGCGCAAAAACGAAAATCATCATTTACAACGAGAAAAAAGATTTGAAAATTCCCCATATCGTGTCTTTAAACGGTACAGGTATCGATGCGAACGAGTAAACCAGGGAGAAAGAGGAGTATTATAAATTGAGTTCCATTCTACGCGCTTTAAAAAAACTGGATGAAGACTCCGTGTCCAAGGGAAAAGAAGTAGAACCCCGAAAAACAGGCATAAAGGAAGTAGTGACCCGGAGAACCGGTGGCCCCCTGGGATTTCACCGGATATTGGTGTGGGTATTCGTTTTCCTGGTTGTTGGGAGTGCGGCCTGGGTAGCCATAGCGATATATTCAAATAAAAAGACGCCGGGTACCCAAACAGTGAAACTATCTTCTCAAAAACCTGTATCGATATCGAAAGAAGTGAACCGGCCAGTCTCTGCTGTTCCTGTCGATAGAAATTTACCGGGGGCATCGGGCGGGGAAAAAGAGCGGGAAATACCTGCAACGGGGGAAGAAAAGCAGGATTTTACCGGGAGTAGGGGAGAATCGCCGATACCTTCGACCGAGCAAAGTACTCCCCCCGGACCCGGATCGTCGGAAAAACCGCAGGCGTCATACCCGAACATGGTTTTAAACGGGATCCTCTGGTCCGATAACTCCAACCGGCGCGTGGTTTTGCTAAACGATCGTTACATGAAGGAAGGGGAAGTGTTCAACGGGGTATCGGTGGTTAAAATCGAAAAAAATAGTGTAACCCTTCGTTGGGGGAAAGAAACGTGGACCCTGAAGTTAGATAAGAAGCAGTAAAAGTCAACGTTCGGTCGGGAAGGCGGTATTTTCTTGATCGATTTCGGACCGGTAAATCCGTCGAGGTAATAGTACTTTTCGAATGATTTTAACCATATCGCGCTGGTCGGAGATCATTTCCAATTGAATGCCTTTAGGTGTTTCGATTATAGTCCATTTCACCTTGTTGGAATAGAGTAGTTCAAAAGGGTGATTGTTGGCTTCCGGTGTGGCCGCAATTTTAGTGCATTTTGCGAATATAGCTTTCAACATATCGATTTTTGCAGTATCGCGGGTCTTAAAGAGGATGCGGAGTCCGCCATCGATACTTTTCTTGGAGATTACGATCTTGTCCAGTACAGGTTGAGTGAGGTCCTGGGTCAAGATATAAATCATTTTTTTCGATTCCACATGGCCCGGTATTACGATCAACAAAACAAATAGCCCCAGTAGGGCAAACCCGACATTTTTTTTCAAAACTTTCATAAATATCTCCTATTTCAATTTAGTGAGAAAAAACAAAGCGGCTGACTTGAAAAGAAAAAGGTCCTGTGAGAATTCATTATTTGAACCGGTATGTCACACGCCCGCGAGATAAATCATAGCGAGAGATTTCCACCAGGACTTTATCCCCGGGAAGGATGCGGATGTAATTTTGGCGCAGTCGGCCTGAAATAACAGCCATAATCTGGTGCTTGTTTTCCAGTTCGATTTTGAACGTGGCATTAGGTAGACTTTCCAAAACAATGCCCTGCATTTCGAGTATCTCTTCCTTCGAGGAGGAAGGGTCGTAAGGTGGCTTACTTTCTGGCTTATTATCGATTGAATGTTTTTTCTTACTCATGCTAATAATATTAGTTAAATTTTTAGTATTTTTCAAGAGGTAAAGGAGAAAATAGACCGATTTTCCACATTTTTTTGAGAGTAATGAATGAAACGGGCATTTTCTTACACGGAGCGAGTCAGGTATAACTCTTGCAAGACCTGCTTAACGATTCGATAAGCAGAAATCGGGTGAAAGAAGGCCCTGGGATTCAAGGTCTTAAAGGAGGAGAAATCGGAACGGCTCTCCAGTAATAAATAGATGCGTTTCGTAGAAAGAGTATGATTATTAATATATTCTTTCAGCGATAGGTTGTCACAAACCAGGGTATCGGTGGGTTCCAAAGAGATATGACGGTCGGCGATTACAATTTTAAAATCGGGTAGAACTTCATTAAATTGGTCTTTGAAGAGAGCGTTGTATTCATTTTCGGAAAAGTGGATCACGATGCGGAGTTTTTGAGCAAAGGAATCGGCAGCCTGGGTATTTCCACTAATGACATCGCGTACCATGGGGGTTAATAAGGGTAGTTCTTTAAAGAATTCCCGCCAATTGGGAACAAACTTTTCTTCGCTTCTTTTAAAGTAGTCGGCAATGGAGTTAACGATCCATTTAACTTTGAAAGAGACGCCGATGTGGAGGGATTCCAGGATTTTCCGCAAATGGCCGAGGTCAGGGGTCGTTTTCATGACGGCACGTTTTACTTCTTTTTCCAGGTCCTCTATTTTTTTCAATTCATCGACGATATTTTTAAAATTTTCCCTGACCCGTTTTACCCCGTATGCTTCATCCTCGAATAACTGCTCTCCTTTCCGCTGGGTAAAGTGGTTCAATGCATCGAGAAGGTTTTTGTAGGTGGTGGAATCAAAGGTTTTAATGCGTTCGAGAGATGTTAAGAACATATCCGTCAAGTCCGTGTTGCATAAACTGGCGACTTTGCCGGCAGCCTGGGAAATCACGTGGGAATCGGGAGAATTGATAACGAATTCATACCGCAAGATATCCTGGATTCGGTTTAAATAGTCTTTTATGCGGAATGTATCCGCTTCGATACCGGCAATTCGTTCGAAGAGGAATTTGACGGTTTGGACCGGGAATAAGCGAGTAACAGTGACGAGGTAGTCTTCTTCCAGTTCAAATAATTCATTTTGACGATCGGGGTCAAAAAGAATTTCTTTAAAAGAGAAAAGGTAATTGGCCCTAATCCTGCTTAGAATCGATGTTTTTAGGTGTTTGAGGTCCGATTTGAAGAGGTTTTTAATGAACCCGACGGTTTGGGCATCGAGGGTATCCGGGAGGTTTTTGATAATGATTTCCTGGTGTTCGGGCGGGAAAGTGAAGAAGTGTTCGGAAAAATAATCGAAACCGCGTTTGTTTTTGAGTAGAGCCCGGATAATTTTTTCTTTGACAAATTGGCCGGATCTGTACTTTTCAAAGAGAAAATCGATGGCCTGTTCATTTTCGGCACTTTCTTCGATAATATATTCTTTGAGACCGGCATCGCTTTCATTGAAGATTTCCTGGATATATGAGAGGGCTTCAGGCGCGCGGCAGTGGCATAAAATGGAGATCAGGCTTTTTTCTACCAGGGCATCGCCGATTTTGGGGTAGAGGCTTTTCAATTTGGGTAATTGAGCATAAATCAGGGAGGGAAAATGGATGAAATAATATTTGATGTCGTTGGTTAAGGATTGCAATTCTTCGCAATGGCCATGAACTTCTTCCGATAATTGGTTGGCTCTTTCGAAATAAAAATCGAAAATATTGGATTGAAGAGTACGTTCCCCCATCGTACAGAGGATATTAAATGCACCACCCCGAACAGCGGCATCTTCGGATTTTAAGTAGCCGATAAATTGAGATATATCCTGGGGTTTGATGTTCTTCTTGAGCAAATCCATGACCACCATGAAGGATTTCTTATCTTTATCTCCTTTCAGGAAGCGGGGGAGTAAAGCCAGTACAGGATTATTTTTTTTGATGTAATCGATTTGTTGAAGGATGGTGTTTTGTAAATAGGGATTTCCAATGGTCGGATACACGGCAGATAAAATGTTCATGGCTTGTTGGTTGGCATATCGAGAAATAGCGGTTATTGCGGCCTTTTTAATATGAATACTGGGGTCGGTGTCGATGATTTTTTTAAGAGGGACGAGGAAAAAAGGACTCATAATATCGCCGGCGGCCATGATGATTTTGATCCGTGTTTCTGCCGGGATTTCCGTCATATTAAAATATTTAACCACGAGCTGTTCGGCTTCCCTCCCTGCTTTTTTAACCAATTTCTCCATTACGGATCGGAATTGGTCGTCATTGATCTGGGCAGCCGACTGGACTAGTTGTTGAATTCTATCGTGGATTTGTGCCGATTCAGTCATCTGATTTCTCCATTAGAAATAACGGGCTTACCTCAAAAAACGAGGCTGCTAAATGTTTTTCACGCATATAGTGAGCACCTCCGCTTCTATATTTAATCACCAGCCTTTTATTATAAAATTTTCTATTGAAAGAATCAAATAATTTGTTAATTTTTTTTTCATGATAAAACGATTAAAAAAAAAGGCAGCCCATAGGGCTGCCTTTTTTATATTTTACAACCGACGTAAAGTTTCGGGTTTGATTAATACATTCCGCCGCCGGGAGGCATGTGCGGAGTGTGTTTTTCTTCTTCAGGGATTTCCGATACCAGGCCTTCGGTGGTTAGCAGCAGTCCGGCTACGGAAGACGAATTCTGGAGAGCGATACGAACCACTTTGGTGGGATCGATAATACCGGCAGCGATCATATCGGTATACTGTTCATTCAACGCATCGAAGCCATAATTGAGTTCGGGGGAGTTTTTCACCTTTTCTACGATGGTGGCTCCTTCGTAACCGGCATTGATGGCAATCTGGCGGAGGGGGGCTTCCAGGGCTTTAATCAAAATCTTAATACCGAATTGTTTATCGCCGTCGAGGTGGATGGATTCGAGAGCTTTAATGCTCTTGAGCAATGCGATACCGCCTCCGGGGACAATACCTTCTTCCACGGCGGCCTTAGTGGCATGCATCGCATCTTCAACACGGGCTTTTTTCTCTTTTAATTCGGTTTCAGTAGCGGCACCGACACGAATCACGGCAACACCGCCGGAAAGTTTGGCCAGGCGTTCCTGGAGCTTTTCTTTATCGTAATCGGAAGTCGTATCTTCAATCTGGTTTTTAATCTGGTTGATGCGGGCCTTGATGCTGGCTTCGGTTCCGGCACCTTCAACGATGGTGGTATTGTCTTTGTCTACCACGATTTTTTTGGCATTGCCGAGGTGCTGGATATTCACATTTTCCAGTTTCATACCGAGTTCTTCCGATATGACCTGTCCGCCGGTGAGGATCGCAATATCTTCCAACATGGCTTTGCGTCTATCACCGAAACCGGGTGCTTTGACCGCTACGATATTGAGAATACCCCTGATTTTATTGAAAACCAATGTGGCCAGGGCTTCACCTTCAATATCTTCAGCAACCACCAACAAGGGGCGCCCGGATTTTGCTACCTGCTCCAACAAGGGAAGGATTTCCCGTAAATTGGAGAGCTTTTTATCATAGAGAAGAATATGGGCATCTTCTATTTCAGCCACCATACGGTCTGCATCGGTGACAAAATAAGGAGAAAGAAAACCGCGATCAAACTGCATACCTTCTACAAAATCAAGAACGGTATCCAGGGATTTACCTTCTTCAACAGTGATAACGCCGTCTTTCCCGACTTTTTCCATCGCTTCTGCAATGATATTTCCAATGGAAAGATCATTATTGGCAGAAATGGCACCGACCTGGGCAATCATTTTGCCTGTAACCTGTTGACTTAATTCCTTCAGGTTCTTAATGACCGCTTCCACACCATCGTCGATTCCTTTTTTAATCAATGTCGGATTGGCACCGGCTGCAACCATTTTTAAACCCTCTTTATAAATAGCCTGGGCCAACACGGTTGCGGTTGTGGTTCCATCACCCGCTACATCGGATGTTTTGGAAGCCACTTCTTTTACCATCTGTGCACCCATATTTTCCAGGGGATCTTTCAATTCAATCTCTTTTGCAACAGTGACACCATCTTTGGTGATATTGGGGGACCCAAACTTCTTTTCCAATACTATATTGCGGCCCCGAGGACCCAACGTCGCCTTGACTGTATCAGCCAATTTATCGACACCTCTTAAAATGGCCTGCCTTGCTTCTTCACCTAATGTTATTTCTTTAGCCATTTTCGTATTTCCTCCTTCTATTGAAATATTTCATAGCACTTCGTTTCCATTAATTACTCAACTTTGGCAAGAATATCCGATCGTTGAATAATTAAGTGCTTCTTTCCTTCGATTTTAATCTCTTCGCCGGCATATTTCCCGTATATAACCTTATCTCCGACTTTAAGCAATTTTTGAACTTCATCGTTTGTTCCTACTGCAACGACTTTTCCCATCACCGGTTTTTCCTTTGCCGTATCAGGGATAATGATAGAACCAACCCTCTCTTCGGCATCCATCGGTTCCACCAACACCCTTTCATCTAAAGGTTGAATCTTCATTTTACACCTCCTAATCGTTTCTTTTTCTTTAAATAGAATATGTTTATTCTTATTTTCATTTTTTTTCTCAGTTTCTTATGATACAAAACTATAATATATTTTTCAATTTTTGTCAACACCTTATTATTAATTTATAAAATTAAATTGAGTGACTTATTGTTAGATATTCGGATTTTTTTATTTGCTTTTTCGAGTCAATATTTATACAATATTAAAGAGTTGTTGTGAATATTTAAAATGATGAATTTCCCGGCTTTCCCCGATAAATAATCGGAAAGCAAGGATAAAGCGAGGTTGAACCATGAAAAGTCGATTACCATCCACACCGATGGAAGCATTAGCTATTTCCGGTGGGCTCCGTTTTGCAGTGAACACCGTGCATTTTTTTGCCGATCTTTTTGGTTTCTGGAAACATCCCAGGGTGGTTGCAGCGGCAGATTTTGAGGATATGACCCTGTTGGACAAGATGTATTGGGCTTATAAAAGCAAAAAACCGGTTTCCCTCCCGGAAAAGCAAATGAAGATTTGCAGCATGTCTCAACCGGTAAATGGTCCGTTACCGATTCCCGCGGGGTTTATAAAACAACACTCGCTGACGTTGAGTGCGGTGGGAGATTTGATTAAATTGGATGGATTGGAGAATTCGACGGATATTTTATATGAAAAGGTAGCGCCGTTGATATTCGATGCGGATATTTCTACTGCAAACCTGGAATCCCAGTTGTCCACGAAAGAAGCTGGCGCATACACGTTCAATGAAAAAGAAACCCCGCCGTTGTACCTGACGAAACCTCAGTACGAAGCGCTCAAGGGTCACAAGGGAAAGAGATATACCTTGCTGCATACAGCCTGTAATCATACCTTCGATATGGGGCGGGAAGGATTTGAAACCACATTATCTCAACTGGAACTAGACGGTATCATGGACCTGGGAACCAATCGCACCCCGGAAGATCGACAAAAAGGTCGAATTTTAGAAAAAAACGGTATAAAAATCGGTTTTGTTTCAGCGACGTTCGGTTTGAGCGGGAAACCGATACCTGAGGGAATGGAATACGCCGTAAATGTCGTGAAATTCCACCGGGAGGAAAAAGATATTTCGTTATTAAATGAGCAGGTTGCGTATTGCAAGGGCCAGGGATGCGACCTGCTTATCGCTTCGCTTCATTGGGGATATGAATATGAATTTTTTCCCCGTGCGCACCAGGTACAAATAGCCCATGAATTAGCGGATAAGGGTGTGGATTTAATCATCTCTCACCATGCCCATGTAATTCAACCGGTGGAGTGTTACAAACCGGCTGGGAAACCGGGTCGAAATGTAGTCATTGCTTATTCTTTGGGGAACCTGACGTCGTCTTTTTCTGCCCCTCACCTGGTTTTGAGCGGTATCCTGGGAGTGAAAATCGCAAAAGGAACCGTGGAAGGAGAAGCAGGAGAAAAGACGTTTATTGAAGACGTGCGATTGACTCCGGTGGTGCAAACCGAAGATGAGAAAGATGGCAAGTCGGTGGTACGCCTGGAGATTATGAAAGACTACATGATGAACCGACGGAAGGAAACCGGGGAAAGTCAAAACCGTTATTTTCCGGAGATCGAAAGATTGTCCGGTGTTATGGGATACTATCATGTTTTTGAATAGTCTATATATATTATAAAGGAGAGAGCCATGACCATCGCGATCGATAAGAATATTTATTTACGGCCTGTGGAGCTGCTGCAGCAGTTGATTCGCTTTGATACCACCAATCCGCCGGGGAATGAACGAGAATGTATGACCTATATTCATCATTTATTATGCGAGGCAGGTATAGAGACGCATGTCTTGTCTAAGGACCCGCACCGGCCGAACGTTGTTGCACGCATAAAAGGAAAAAAAGAAACCTGTCCGTTGTTGTTGTATGGTCATGTGGATGTGGTGGGCGCGGGCAGTGAAAAATGGACTTATCCGCCATTTGAAGGGCGGATTGCCGATGGTTATGTATGGGGGCGGGGTGCCCTGGATATGAAAGGGGCAGTGTCAATGATGTTAAGTGCTTTTATCAGGGCCAAAGTTGAAAACATCCATTTGCCTGGCGATGTGGTTCTATGCCTTCTCAGCGATGAAGAGGAATTGGGAGAATATGGGGCCCAGTTCCTGGTGGAGAGTCACCCGGAGTTGTTCAAAGGAATTCGGTATGCTGTGGGGGAGTTTGGAGGTTTTTCGCTGCATGTTGGGGGTAAAACCTTTTACCCGATCGAGGTGGCCCAGAAGCAAAAATGTGGTTTTAAAGCGGTGGTGCATGGGCCATCGGGTCACGGCTCTTCGATTGTGAAGGGAGGGGCGACGGTAAAGCTGGCTCGTTTCCTGGAGTGCCTGGATAAACATCTACTCCCGGTTCACATTACGCCGCCGGTGGAAAAGATGTTTAAAGCGATGGCGAGGGAACTGCCGTTTCCTTCCGGGTGGATAATGAAGAAGTTACTGGATCCTCGTTGGACGGATTTCATTTTAAAACTTTTGGGAGAAAAGGGAAAAGCGTTTATCCCGATGTTTCGAAACACGGCGAATCCGACGATTATCCGGGGCGGTGAAAAAAACAATGTCATCCCGGGAGAAATAGAAGTTCATTTGGATGTGAGGTTGCTTCCGGGTTTCAAGCCGGCGGATGTGGAGAAAGAACTGCGAAGTATTGTAAGGGATGATGTAGAGCTTCGATTTCTTTTTTATAACGAGGAGCGGGGAGGCGAGCCGGACCTGGCTATGTTTGAAACACTGAGCGAGGTATTGCGAGAAATGGACCCGACGGGAATCCCGGTGCCTTTTTTGTTGACGGGTTGTTCGGATGCTCGTTTTTTTAGCCGGTTGGGTATTCAGACCTATGGGTTTATGCCCATGAAGTTACCGTCCGATCTCAATTTTAATCGCTTGATCCATTCGGTAGACGAGCGTATCCCGGTGGACACATTGGCGTTTGGAACCGAAGCTCTTTTCAAAGTTCTCCAACGCCCCACCTTTTTGTAAAAAGGTGGGCCAAAAACTTTTGTTAAAGTGAGATTAATTAGTGTAAATTAGGATTTGATTTTGTTATAAAAATCATAAAGGTTGTCTACAGGAAATACGGTTATATTGGGTATTGTTTTAATATCGGATTGAGCGGCAGGCAGGATAAATTTAGTAAATCCCTGCCGGCCAGCTTCTTTGATCCTATTTTCGACAAACGTTACAGGGCGGACTTCACCGGTCAATCCTACTTCACCGATAATAATCAAATCCTTGGGAACGACGATGTTTTTATAACTGGATATTAAAGCGGAAATAATGGACAAATCGCCGGCGGTTTCGCGGATGGTCATTCCTCCGGCGACGTTCAAGAAAACGTCGGATTTATAGAAAGGGAGTTTCAATTTTTTTTCGATGATGGATATTAGCATAGACATGCGGTAAGGGTCGAAGCCGACGGTGATGCGGCGGGGGTTGCCGATAAAAGGGCTTTCGGTGACCAGGGCCTGGATTTCGATTAGAATGGAGCGAAGGCCGCTGAGGGTGGGAAAAATGGAGATGCCGGATTCGGAAACGCGCCGGTGTTGAAGGAACAAGAGTGAAGGGTCGCTTATAGAGGTTAACCCGGTAGAGGTCATCTGGAATATCCCGATTTCATCGACGGAACCGAACCTGTTTTTTTCAGCTCGTAAGATTCTCAAATCGGTCTTAATTTCGCCCTGGAAGTACAATACGGCATCCACCATATGTTCAAGGGTTTTGGGACCGGCGATCTGGCCTTCTTTGTTGATATGACCGATAATAAAAGCGGTTGTATTATTGCCTTTGGCCAGTTCGATGATTTCGGAAGTGACATAACGCATCGACGATATAGAACCGGAGATGGAGGGGCCGGACTTTGCATGGATGGTCTGGATGGAGTCGATAATCAAGTAATCGGGCCTGATTTCTTCTGCGGCATTTTTCAAGTCTTCGAGGGTTCCCATAGTGAGGAGGAAAATTTCTTCGGAATCGATATGAAGGCGGTTGGCACGGAGTTTGATTTGGACAGCGGATTCTTCGCCGGAGAAATAGAGTACTTTTTTCTTTCTTTTCGCCATTAAACCGGATACTTCAAGCAGCAGTGTGGATTTGCCCACACCGGGTTCCCCGCCGATCAGTATAACGGAGTCCGGGACGATTCCTCCGCCCAGGACCCGATCGAATTCTTCAAGCCCGGTTATTTCGCGCTCAATATGCAGCTTGTCGATGTCTTTGAGCAGTACAGGTTTAATGGGGGAGGATCCTTTTCCTTTTTCTCCGTCATCGCCTTTTGTTGATGCGGATTCCACCATACATCCCCAGTTATTGCACTGCGGGCATTTGCCGTAAGAGATGGGGCTTTGATACCCGCATTCGATGCATTCGTAAAGGGTATTTTTTTTCATGTTAATACTATGACCTACAGTCCAGGGAGTCTCGATAAAATTTATAGGGGTGGCAATTCGGAAGCTTTTATTCCACGATCAAAGAAAAATCCGCGATTTTCGAGAGTAGTTGATCGATTTGTTGAACAAGGGCTATGCGGTTTTCCTTTAATCGCTGTTCTTCAGCCATAACCATCACTTTATCGAAGAAATTATCGATAACCGGTTTCATTTCCAGGATTTTGGAGCAAACTTCCATATACCGATGGTTCAGCATCAGGCTTTCGATTTTGGCCCGGGATTCTTTAAAAATATCGTAAAGGATTTTTTCTTCTTTCTGGATGAACGTATCTTCCGAAATGGTAAATTCCCCGGGATCTTTGATAATATTTTTGAGGCGTCGGTGCAGTGCGATTAATTCGCTAACGGAAGGGGCCTGGACAATTTTGGATAGGTCGTGGGTTTTTAAGGCGATGCGGTAAATAAAAAGGTTCTTTGTATTTAAGACGGCATTTACAACATCGTAACGGTAGGAGAGGAAGTCTTTCAGTACGTTTTCCATTCGTCCGAAGAAGTGTTCCCGTATGGATTTTACTATTTCTTCAATGGTTTTACCGGGGGTGACGAATTTTGAAGCGGAAGCTGTGATGATTTTATCGAGGTTGAAATCGAGTTTAAAATCCAGGATGATTTTAATGATGGCATTGGTATCGCGCCGGATGCCGTAAGGGTCTTTTGAACTGGAAATTTTTATATCCCTGGAGAGGAAGCCGGCGATGCTGTCCATTTTATCGGCGATAGAGATAAAACCCGCGCCCAGGTGATCTAATGGAGAAACCTGGAAACCTTTGGGTTCATAGTGGCTGTAGACGGATTTCCAGGTATTTTCCGGTTCGTCTTTGGATTTGAGATAGAGTCCGCCCATAATCCCCTGGAGCGATGGAAATTCACGTACCATTCGAGTGACCAGGTCGTTTTTGCAATAAAAAGCGGCACGGCGGAGAGGGATAGCCAGGGAGGTTTGGTTGTTTTCTTTTAATAAAAGATCCACTAATACGGCAATACGGTCGGTTTTTTCAAAGAAATTACCCAGGTCTTTATGGAAGGTGACGTTGTGGAGTTGTTCCCGGAGGCCGATAAAATCATCCCGCCGGTCATTGTCCCAGAAGAACTTTGCATCTTCAAACGTTGCCCGGATGACCCGTTCATTTCCTTTTTTGACATTCTGGCTTTCGTCCGGGACATTGGACACACCGACAAAAATATTCAATAATTGGTTTTCTTTGTTGAAAATCGGTATTAATTTTTTTTCTCGAATCATGAAAGTGGTAATGATCTCTGTGGGGAGTTCGAGGTATTTTTTGTCGAATTGGCCATGGAAAATCACGGGATATTCGTTATTGTAGATAAAATCTTCCAGCATTTCTTTTTCAAAGCGGACATGGGCGTTAAATTCGTCTTCAACTTCTTTGATTTCGTCCAGTATTTTTTGTTTGCGATCTTCTTCGCGGATAATTACGAAATTTTTAGCCAGGAGTTCGCAGTAATCGCGATAGGATTTCACCTGGATGGGGGTATCGGATAGAAGTGTATGGCCATAAATAAAATAGGTGGAATGGGTTCCCGCGAATTCGACCGTGATGAGGTTGTTGTCAAAGATAGACAGGATATTTTTAATGGGCCTGACAAAAGATACCCGGGACGCATTCCAGGCCATATTTTTTCCAAAGGTAAGTTCTTTTAAAATGATGGGGATGATTTCTTGAAGGATGTCCGTAGTGTAACGGCCTTCGGTTTTTTTGTCCACCACGAGGTAAACGCCTTTGGGGGTATCGATTTCTGAGATATCGGGTAATTGAACCTGGTTGAATTCGAGGAATTTCAGGAGGGCCAGGGTGGGTTTATTCTGTTCATCGTAAGCGATGCGTTTGGCAGGTCCTTTGATTTGTTCTTCTTTGTCTTCGGCTTTTTCATTAATGGAGCCGAAATAGATCATAAAACGTTTATTGGTGGCAGCGGTTTCTACGTTCCCGAATTTAACCTGGTTTTCTTGCAGTTTAAGTTGCAAGAGTGATTTTAGTTGGTTCAGGATTGGTTTAATTTCAGCTACCGGTACTTCTTCCACTCCGAGTTCAAACAAAAAGTCGCTCATAATATGCCTCGTTAGATTTGTCTATATTCGTTGTTATTGTTCGGTTGCCAGGAGATATTTTTGAGCAATCTGGCTGGCGAGGGTTCGCATCGCTGCCAGGTAAGCGTTTCGTTCGGCAACAGAAATGGCTTTTCGTGCATCCAGGATATTAAACGTATGGGAGCATTTTAAAACGTAATCGTAAGCGGGGAGGTAGAGGTCGGCCGCCACCAGGCGTGTGGCTTCTTTTTGGTACAAATTATAGAGGTTGCGCAGCATCTGGATATCGGCCATTTCGAAGTTGTAGATGGAGAATTGTCGTTCCTCATCGAAGCGTAATTGGGAGTACGAGGTATTGTTACCCCATTCGAGGTCGTAGATGGAATCTTTAACATCGAGGAAAGCGGCGAGGCGTTCAATCCCATATGTGATTTCAAGGGAATTGGGGTTCAGGTTGATGCCTCCGGCCTGTTGGAAATAAGTAAACTGTGTGATTTCCAGGCCGTCACACATGATCTGCCAGCCGACTCCCCAGGCGCCCAGGGATGGTGAAGCCCAATTGTCTTCATCAAATTTGATGTCATGGTTGTGAATATCCACGCCCAGGTAATTGAGGCTTTTTAGGTATAGATTTTGGCCGTCCGGTGGAACAGGTTTTAGAATGACCTGGAACTGGTTGTGTTTTTGGACACGATTGGGGTTCTGGGCATAGCGTCCGTCATCCGGGCGCCTGGAGGGTTGCCAATAGGCAACCTTCCAGTGGTGTTTTCCCAGGACACGGAAGAAGGTGTCCGGCGTCATGGTGCCGGCACCTACTTCGTTATCGTATCCCGAAGCGATATAACAGCCATTATTGGCCCAATATTCTTGTAATTTTAATATAATATCTTGTAAACTCAAATGTCACCTTTTATATATCGTTTTTTTTATGATGGTTTAATGCTCCGTTTGAGAGGGTTTCCATCGAAGGATCAATTGTCTCGCAGCGAACACTTCATCCAATCGCCGAACCGGTGTTGTATAGGGGGCTTGCTCCAGCTTTGCAGGGTTTTCCTCTGCTTCTGCCAGCACTGTTTTCATGGTAGCGATAAATTCATCGAGGGTTTCCAGGCTTTCGGTTTCCGTAGGTTCGATCATCATGGCTCCGTGAACGATCAAGGGGAAGTAGACGGTGAACGGGTGAATGCCGAAATCCAATAACCGTTTGGCGATATCCAGCGTCTTGACTTTTAAACCCTTATCGGAGAAAATGACTTCATGGAGCGTTTTCGAGGAGTAGGGGAGGTCGAGGTGGTTTTCGAGGTTTTTACGGATATAGTTGGCGTTTAAAACGGAATCTTCGGCGACTTTTCGTAGGTGTTCTTTTCCCAGGGACATGACATAAACCAGTGCCCTGACTGCGACCAGGAAGTTGCCGTAGAAGTTTTTGATCCGGCCGATACCCTGGTTGAAATAAGAGACCTGGTATTCATCGCCTTTTTTCGAGATAATGGGTACAGGGAGGTGCTTGACCATATGGGGGGCGACGCCGATAGGTCCGGAGCCGGGTCCGCCGCCGCCGTGAGGGGTGGAAAAAGTTTTGTGGAGATTCAAATGGAGAACATCAACGCCCAGGTCGCCGGGTTTAACGATGCCCATAAAGGCATTCATGTTGGCACCGTCCATGTAAAGCAGTGATCCATTGGCATGGAGTACACCGGCAATTTCCATAATATTTTTTTCGAAGATGCCCAGTGTATTGGGATTGGTCATCATGAGGGCAGCCACATCTTTATTCAAATGGGCTTTCAGGGTTTCCACATCGATAATGCCGTCGGCGTTGGAAGGGATTTCTTTGGTTTCGTACCCGGAGAAATGAGCGGAAGCCGGGTTGGTTCCGTGGGCGGAATCAGGGATTAATATGATTTTTCGTGGGTCGCCTTGTTCGGCCAGGTGTTGGCGTACGATTTTCACCCCCACGAATTCCCCGTGCGCACCTGCGGCAGGGGCCAATGTAAAAGCGGCCATGCCGGTTATTTTCGTCAGCCACTCTTCCAGGTTTTTCATGATTTCCAGGTTGCCCTGTACCGATTTGAGGGGAGCATAGGGGTGGGCGGAAAGTTCTTCCATACCGGCTATTTTTTCATTGATTTTCGGGTTATATTTCATCGTACAGGAGCCGAGAGGATAGAATCCCGAATCCACGGAGTGGTTTAAATGAGAGAGGTTGGTATAATGCCTGACTATTTCCACTTCCGACAGTTGGGGGAAGTTTTCGATATCCGTTCTCCGGTATTTACCGTCCACAGCCATAATATCGTCGGAAAATTCGGGTTCGGAGAAGGAGTACCCGTTTTTTCCATCTTTACTAATATTGAATATCAATTCCGGTAATTTCATAGTCATTTTAGTTCTCCAATCGCGCGTATAAAGGTATCGATATCCGCTTTTTTGTGTAATTCCGTGAAGTTAACCAGGACCGCGTTTTCATAGTCTTTATAGAACCATTTGAGGGGGACGCCTGCCAGGATGTGATGGGCTTCCGATTTTTTGAAAAAATCGTCTACCGGGATATTTTTGATTTCCAATACCACTTCGTTGAAGAAGTTGGATTTGTATTTAATCGAGACGTGGGAGAATTTTTCGATTTCTTTGGTGAAATAAGCGGTATTGAGGTGGTTGGTTTTAGCGATTTTCATCAAACCGGTTTTTCCCATAGTGGAGAGGTAAATGCCTGCCTTGAGAGCGCACCATGCCTGGTTGCTGCAGATATTGGATGTGGCTTTTTCGCGTTTGATATGTTGTTCGCGGGTAGATAGGGTGAGAACGTAGCCGCGTTTTCCGTCGACGTCTACGGTTTGTCCTACCAGGCGCCCGGGCATGTGGCGGATAAATTCTTCTTTTACGGCCATAAAACCCAGGAAGGGGCCGCCGTAACTCAGCGGTAATCCGAAGCTTTGGGCTTCACCCACTACGATATCGACGTTGTTTTTCCCGGGGGATTCCAGGAATGGCAAGGACATGGCTTCGGTAACGACCTGGACAGAGTAGGCGTTTTTTTGATGGAGGATATCGGAAATTTCCCGGGTATCTTCGACGACGCCGAGGAAATTGGGAGACTGGAAAATAAAACCGGCGCAGCTTTCGCAGATTTTTTTCTCCAATTCGTTTATATCGATTTTCCCAGTTTCCCGTTTGAAGTCCACGTATTCGATTTTGTATTCCACCAGGTCCCGGATATAGCTCTCGATGATCTCGATGTATTCGGGGTGGAGGTTGCGAGCGACCAGGATTGTATTTTTCTTTCGCCCCTTACGGAGAGCTAAAAGAACACCTTCTGCGGCGGCGGTTCCACCGTCGTACAGGGAGGCATTGGATACATCCATCCCGGTCAACATTGTCATCATGGTCTGGTATTCGAACATGGCTTGTAAACTACCCTGGCTCACTTCAGGTTGATAGGGGGTATAGGGAGTTAAAAATTCGCCTTTCTGGCTGAGATAATTGACAACTTCCGGTGTAAAATGATTGTATGCACCGCCGCCCAGGAAACTTGTATAATCCTTGAACGTGTTCTTCCGGGCAATAGCCTGGAAACGTTTGATCAATTCATCTTCCGGTACGGCAGACGGTATGTCGTCAAGGGAGTAATAGGCTTTATCCTGGGGAATATCGGAAAAAAGTTCTTTGATATGTTTAATTCCCAGGGTTTTGAGGATTTTCTCCCTATCGGGATCGGTTAAGGGAAAATATCTCATTTATTACTCCTCTAAAATGCCTTTTAAGTATTCCTCGTATTGGGGTTGATCCATCAATTCTTTTAATTCGCCGGCATCATCCATTTTTAGTTTGAAAACCCAACCCTCGGCATAGGGGGATTGGTTGATAAGTTCTGGGGAGCTTTCCAGGTTTTCGTTTACTTCCGTGACTTCACCGGAAATAGGGGCGTAAATATCGCTGACAGCTTTGACCGATTCGATGTTGGAGCAGGGGTCTCCTTTTTTAATTGTATCCCCGACAGAAGGGAGTTCCACGTAAACCACATCGCCCAATTCTTTCTGGGCGTAATCCGAAATCCCGATTGTGGCGATATCGCCATTAACAGATACCCATTCATGCTCTTTTGTAAACCGTAATTTTTTTAAATCCATACATTTCCTCCTAATACTTTTCCTTATAATATAATATTATCACTATTTCATTAATGTCCCGTTTTTTCATCGGTTATTTATTGCGTTTGTAAAACGGGGTTTCTACGACTTTTGCCATTACTATTTTATCCCGGATGCCGACCTGGAATTCGGTTCCTATCGCGCAGCGATCGATGGGAAGATAAGTCATTCCTATGGCCTTTTTCAGGAAAGGAGCATAGGTTCCGCTGGTAATGGTGCCGAATTCTTTTCCATCGACATAAACGGGGTAACCGTGACGGGCAATTCCTTTATCGATGAGTTCAAAACCCACCAATTTACGGGTGATGCCTTCTTCTTTTTGTTTTTGAAGGATTGCTTTCCCGAGGAACTCGCCTTTGTCGAATTTGAGTATCCATCCCAGGTCGGCTTCCAGTACAGTATGAGAGTCATCGATGTCGTTGCCGTACAAAGCCATGCTGGCTTCGAGCCGCAGCGTATCGCGGGCGCCCAAACCGGCGGGGATAATACCGTATTTTTTCCCTTTTTCCGCTAATTCAAGGAAAAGACTGGACGCTGTTTCTTCATCGGATTTGAAATATAATTCAAATCCATCTTCCCCGGTATATCCTGTCCTGGATATGATGGCATCCATGTTTTTGATTTTCCCAAAAACAAAATGGTAGTATTTAATAGCGCTCAGGTCGGTATCCGTAAATTCGGAAACCAGTTTTTCAGCATGAGGCCCCTGGATGGCAATTTGGGAGTACTCATCGCTTTCATTGACTATAGAAACATCGAAATGCCCTGCTTTCTCTTTCATGTAGGCAAAATCCTTGTCCAAATTGGCGGCATTGACTACTAGAAAAAATTCCTTTTCATTGATCATGTACACCAATAAATCGTCGACGAAGCATCCTTTTTCCGTGAGTAAACCGGAATATTGAATTTTCCCGGGACGTAATTTTGCCGCATTGTTGGAGGTGATATATTGAACGGCGTCTAGGGCTTGCGGTCCTTTAAACCGGATTTCTCCCATATGACTGACGTCAAATATTCCTCCGCCGGTTCGCACGGCCGCGTGTTCCTCGGTCAAACCTGAATATTGGACGGGTAAGTCCCATCCCACAAATTCGATCATTTTACCTTTTAAGGTGTAATGGGCCTTATTGACTTTTGTTTTTTTCATACAGATTCTCCGTGTGAATTTAATGTAGTTAATCTTAACACTATCATACTCTAAAATAAAAATCAACCCTGTTTTAATAGATTCTTATATTATTTTAATTTCTTCCTTAAAAATAAAAAAAATTTGGTCCCCACATTCGCCGCGTTTAAGCGGCGAATGTGGCTGTTAATCAGTTTTTTGAGGATCGATTCCGTTAAAGGATGGCCAGGAATATTTCCGACGTATATTGACCCAATAACAGCGTCTCGGAAAATACCTGGTTCGTGCGCCAGAGATTCTCCAAAACCGGGAATCTCCCGGATTCCACCTCTGCCTTAATCTCTCTTAGCCGTTTGGCGATATCGTCGAAGGCGGTATATATTTTCACATATATTCCGCGGGTATCACCCCGGCATAATTCAGCTTCCACTATCTTCAAGATAGAGGGATTCAACCCTTTTTGCTGCTGAAAACCCGCATAATCGAAGGACATTAATCGCTCCACTACCAGCGGGTTATATGAAGCTTCTCCTGCGGCTTTCAGCAAGCTTTCGTAAGCGGATCGAGCTTTCTCTAAAGCTGTCAACGCTTGCTCCAGCAGTATCGCTGAACCATCCGGATCGAAAGCCGTCTCCCCGGATGTTTCTACTCGATTTAAAACCGCCAGGAAGGTCGAATAGCTGGTGGTAAAACTGTCTGCTCCATTCACGATATACGTGGACAGAGATTCTTCGGATTTCCCGGTCGTGGTAGTGGTAAAACCGCTTTCCGAAAAATTGGCAAAGATGTAGGCATACTGGTATATGCCCGTTCCCATCGAAATGACCATTAAAAACATAAACAGTGGACCAAAATAACCTAGATTCTTACGCATATTTCTACTCCTTTCTTTGATTTGATTGCGATATCTTTTTCTATGATTTCCAGGTTGTCCAGGAGAAATTTGGACGAAAATCCCAGTATCGTGTGTTTAAAGAGTGGCGAATGTTCCATGTACCAGGTTAACTCGCCGATGTTTTCTATCTGTTGGCCGATAGGTTTGCTGTCGGGCAAAATGGCCTGGGTTAGGCTCGCGGACTCGAACATGCTGCCGATGCCGAAAACCAGGTAGTAGAGATTCACATTGAGGATCCGGGAAACATGATAGAAAAAATCATACCCTGCCCTGGAACGCCCCGATTCGATGTCGGAAATAAAACTGGGTGAAAGTTGAACAGCTTCTCCAAACTCTTTTTGTGAAAGCTTTAACTTTTTCCGCACATCTTTTACACGATTTCCAAATTCTTCAAGACTGCTTTTTTCCATAAACTTCACCTGGAATGAAAATTTTATACGATAATTAAAATTATAATGAAATAGAAAAAATATATGTTGTCGATAATTGAAAAAAACAAGATTTTTTCCATTTAATTTAACTCGTCCGGTTGCCCTCTCTCTCATTCCGATACAATGGTTTCATACGATTGAACCACCCGATCCCAATTGCCGGTTTTATAAAAGTAATGACCTGTACTTGTATTACTGCTCTTTTTAAGCAAGAGGTCATCTTCCACCAGGTAAATCGCCAATACATTTCGCTGCGTTAATTTTTCCATTGTTTTTTTTAATCGAATATCCGTCGATGGGCTCATATCACTAAAAGCATCATTGATAAGGATAATATCGTGCCCTGTTTTGTCGAGGATTTCCAGGATTATTTCTCCTTTTTCATCGGGTGTCAGGCTGCGGATTTTTTTTCCTAGCTTATTTTCAAGGATTTCATTCCTTAAAAATTCATTAAAGGCTTCTTTTCTCAAGGGAAATAGGTGTTTGTTGATTTGGATATACAGGTTGACAAAATCTTTAACCCGTATTTCGCCAGGTATGGATGCGGGGTGGGGAAGATAGAGAAAATGTCGTGTCGATGAATCGGAGGCAACTTCCGCTCCATCGATTACCACGTGGAAAGACGTTTCTTTTTTCTTCTTCTTGTGGGATGACGCAGGTTTTCGGGAAAAGATACCGTATAATTGCTCCTGTAAATAATCACCCGATACTCTGAATACCGAATATTCCCGGCGATTTAATTCCAGTTTAACCGACGGGGGGCATTTCTCTCCTTCTCCTTCAGTGCATCGATAACGATATCGATAGAACAGGATCCTCTTAAACCTCAGCAATGAAATTGTCCATAGGCAAATAAGGTAGACCAGGTTTATGGCACTTCCTCCCAGGGATGATCGCGGAAGGCGGCTCACACTGTAAAAGATATTCCCGTTAGGGGTTTTAAAGGGTTCCAATTCGGTAAAATTGGAAAAATAAACCTTGTCCAGGTAAAACTTTACGAAACGCCTCTTCTGCTCCAGGACGCTGCTGTAGAAATCCAGTAAATTCGTGTATCCCATCCCGCTGACCTGGCTATTGACAGACATATAGAAAGCAGTGGGGAAAAATGCCGAAATATTTTCGAATAGGTCGGCGTTTGCTTTCATTTGCCTCAGCATATCTTTTTCGAGGCGGAGGATTTGTTGAAATTCGTTGTTCCAATAGCTCGAAATCATCCGTTTGATTGGCTCTGTTAGTATTTTTCCATAGTGAAAGATGCCCTCTTTTTCGATCACCTTTTTTTCAAATTCGGAGAATATCGTGTATTTTTCGTTTTCCAGTTGATAGAGCGGAGTGATGGCGTCGGATTTCCTGGAAATATACGCCGCAATCGCCGCGGGAAAAATGAAGACTAACAAGAACCATGAACTCAGCAAAATAGCCAGGCCGGTTTTCTGGGATTTAACGGTCGAATATAACGTTCCCAACAGGAAAAAAAACACCGCTATCGATAGTACCTGTAGAATAAACACTCCCAGGTTGATATTGAAGGGAAAATTAAACCCGCTTATTGCGACTTGCAAGAAGCCCACCCCGGTTAACGCCCCAAATACCAGGAATAAAACCAGTAAACGAGCGGTGACCATTGCAATAAACAGCTCCCGGGGCTTTAAGCTGCAGGCTGTGAACTTTAAATACTCCTGGCACCTAAATGTATCGAAACCATAAAAGAGCGCCAACAAACTCCCAAAAAACAAGATGATCCCGCAAAAATCCGTGAAGCCATTTTTTTCGTTATTGAAAATATTCTTGCCCACGAGGGGTAGATAGATATTCAACCGTTCGCTCGAATCGATAAATGCATTCATCTCAGGGACCGGGGCGGAACTCCGGGATAAAATGGAAAACGAGGTGGGCATAAACAACATCCTGAAACCATAAACCCCATAAACCCGGTAATTGATGTGTTTCGATACCTTTTTTTTCTCGAAATATTGGAATTTTTCTTTCATCCGAAGTGTCTCCCTGTACCTCTCGATGCCTACCTGGGTGAAATAGCCCGATAATAGGAATAACAGTGAAACGATGATGATATTTCGCTTGCTGAAGAATCGCCCGATCTCGAAAATGAAGAAAACTCTAATATGTGACATATATCCCTCCATGCTTTAAGAAAAACACTTGACAAATCCGATATTTCGGAATAAAATTTCGACATGCCGTTAATTTATTCCGATATATTGAAGCGCCGATGCGCGAACCTCGTAAACACTCTATATATGTGCTTAACAGGAATTCGGAATGATATCTTTTATTTTTCGACATATGTTCCTCGAACAAAAATTATATCAATTAGTAATGAAATATTCAATAGTAAATTAAAAAAAAATAAAAAAAATATGAATAATATTAATCATCGAAAGGAGGACAGCGATCATGACAATCAATGATCCGTATACAAATGAAATGATGAGCGAGCGGTTGAGGGCTTTTCGGAAGCTAGTGGGGGTGAGCCTGGAAAAAATGTCCCTGGAATTGGAGCAATCCATAGAGAACCTGGGAAAAATAGAGAAGGGAGAATCCGAAATAACCCCGGAAATCCTTTATCGCTTAAGGGAGCAGTTTGGATTGAATCCAAGATGGATTTTGTTTGGGGAGTATGGAATGTTTCTCTACTTAGGACCGAATATCACCCCCATCGAGTACATTGTCGGTATGAAGGTGAATTACAGGAACCCAAGCTTTTTAAAGTACAAGGAATTATTAATGACCATGAGTAGGACGATGACGGTCGAAGAAGTCCGGTCGGAGGTGGATTGGGTCAAGCAATTGGCAAAGAGGGCGGGAAATTAGGCTGCATCCTTCTTGATATAACTTTTAAGCGAATATCGCCTTGCCGGGAGTTTATTGAAGGCTAGGACTTTAGTACTAAAATGGAAAGAGTCTTTTTTTTACTAGGGCTTTGGTTGTAGATTCAAAAAAAAAAAAAATACAACCATTTATACAACTTTTGATTGATTGACGAAAATGGTTTCGAGTTATATAATAAAATCCCACAATAAAATGACATGTGAAATATATCAGTTAATTTTTTCTTGGTCTCACTCGATTGTTCAGCAAAATATTCCCGATTAAATAGCAAATTATAAAGACTAACTAACTTAGGAGGATGAATGAAACTTTCAAAAAAAGTGTTTTTTGGTATGTCCGTAGTGTTGTTTTTGGCTGTTGTTTTTGTACCGTCAGTACAAGCACTCCAAAGAACTGATTTTGCAGACCGGTCCGAAAGGCAAGCCAGGCTCGAAGCTGAATTGGCTTCGATGA
>Ga0105104_10000421_pt1 | contig 32429 bp, 31 predicted proteins | sample PPLLaktember2015_3_FD_87034 | JGI IMG/M metagenome (GOLD analysis project Ga0105104, IMG submission 87034) | Freshwater sediment microbial communities from Prairie Pothole Lake near Jamestown, North Dakota, USA - PPLs Lake P7 Core (6) Depth... | ecosystem: Environmental > Aquatic > Freshwater >... | reverse complement strand
GTTCTTTGGCCACTAACCTCCTCCTCTTCCCCGAGAGAACCCTTAACAAAAGTTCTTTGGCCACTAACCTCCTCCTCTTCCCCGATAGAACCCTTAACAAAAGTTCTTTGGCCACTAACCTCCTCCTCTTCCCCGATAGAACCCTTAACAAAAGTTCTTTGGCCACTAACCTCCTCCTCTTCCCCGAGAGAACCCTTAACAAAAGTTCTTTGGCCACTAACCTCTTCCTCTTCCCCGATAGAACCCTTACCAAAAGTTCTTTGGCCACTAACCTCCTCCTCTTCCCCGAGAGAACCCTTACCAAAAGTTCTTTGGCCCACCTTTCTTACAAGAAAGGTGGGTTCAAGAAAGGTGGGTTCTTTTAATTGTGTTTCGAAGTTATCGAAGATGAGTAGTATAGGGACCTGGCGCAGGACTTGGGCGAGGAGACCGGCTAGCTCGTCGGGTGGGAAATTCCTGTGCATTAATTGGGACAGCACGTTAATGCCTTTGGATTCCAACAGCCGGTGGAGTTTTAATAAGATCACATCGGGTGCGAGGGCCCCGCTTCGACAATCGAAAACGCATACGCCCTGGAAATGCTTTTCCAGGCGTGAAGCCGTATGTTCGATCAAGGCGGTTTTGCCGATCCCGCCGATGCCGTGGATGATGACAGCGCGTTCATGTTTGTATAAAAGGCCGTCCCGGATGGTGCGATACTCGCTGCGGCGACCATAAAACCCGTGCTTCAAATCGGTCAGGGTCACGAGCTTATCGAAATCGATGCGGATTTCTTGCTCCCCGGTTTTCGTTTTCTTTTTAGTTTTCTTTTCCTTTGCTTTTAAAATATCGTCACCGGCTAAAATCAGCACGATGGCCAGGGCATCGGCCTGTACCAGAGGGTTATCGGATTGAAGCATGATGCGGCGTACGGCGCTTACGGCTTTATCCACCGGTTGGCCTTCGGCCAGTCTGGGGTAGAGGTGTTCTGCAAGCAAGATGCCGCCTTTATCGGTAATGGAGAATTGCATGGCTATGACACCGGGCACGGCTTTGCGCGCGAGGGCCCGCGCGAGGTCCCGGAACTGGGACGCATGCAGTGTACGAGCGGTTTGACACCCGGATATCACGGCTAACCGGAAATGACGGAGGCCTTTTTCCATGGATTCCACCACTTCGTGCACGGGTGTAAAGCGTTTTTTACCCCCCATGTCTTCCAGCAGCAGGCCGCCGCCGTATTTGGGATCGATGCCGTGACCGGAAAAATGGAATATGGAGTAAGGGGTTTCCAGGTCGGTTTCGATAATAGGCAATTTGGCTTCATCTTCGAATTCCAGGCTGAGGCGTCCTTGTCCTGCGGGTCCATCGACCGCGCGCAGCGTCTTTACGGGATTATCAATCGGCGCGAGGGAAAGATGGGTCCACGGATTACACGGATTTACGCGAATTAGAAGAAGGTTTCTTTTTTTGAGTATATCTAACGCCTTTTAATCCTTTAAAATCCGCATCCTGAGTCCAAATCTCAGCATTATAACTATTTGCGGTGGCAAGTATAATACTATCAGCCATTGGTAATTTTAGATCAAAAGAAATTTTAGCCGCATTTATAGAAATTTCTGAATTTAAATCAACGACCAATCCTTGCTCCATAAAAGAAACGGATTCCAGTGCTTTCTCTTCACCTTTTTGTTTTAGTACTCTCTTAAATACTTCATATCCTATCTTTCTCTCTGGTCACGGTAGTATCTATTCCAGTAAGAAAACCCCTCGCTTCCTTGATGGGCTTTTTGGGTATCATTTCGATTCGATTGTTATAAAGGAATACCTGCATCTTTTGACCAGGAAGGAGACCCAGAGATTTCCGGATAGTTCCCGGCACTACCACTTGAAATTTAGAAGATAGGGTTACGGTTTGCATAAAGCCTCCTTATTGATTGATATCTTAATTTACATGGGACATATTAACATAATATTCGATTTAGATCAATGTGGAAAAAGGGGGCAATCAAAAATTTTTCTTTTCATCCCGGATGCAATTTTTCTCGACTGTCATCTTTTTTGGTCGGGCACAGCCAGGAAAAATGCCTCGATTTAGTTCCAAAACCATTAATTCGGTCTCTGTTTATAGGCAAAAAATGCCCCGGTTCAGTTACAATGCCACGCGCCTACCCTCTGTCCATAATGTCCATATTGTCCATACTGTCCAGATTCGTGACTATGCTAGCCAATGGCCATTAAGGAAGCCGCAGGATGGCACAGCGCATCATAATAAATCCCCACGTAGTGGGGTTTCTTGCGAATTTTTATCGAACGAGCGCAGCGACTTTCGTGGATGGGCTTCTCTTCTTCTCCTCTTCACTTCTTCTCTTCTCCTTCCGGGTCTCCAAAAGAAGATATATCACACCCTTTTTCAATAATCGCACGCGATCGTTTTATTACCGGGGGCTCATTGATTTTTTTTTCATCCACAATGTTGATTCCTATACGTTTAGCAAAAGATATTAGCAAATCGACATCCCCTGGATTTGGTATTTCAAGTGTAATTCTTTCCATGACATTCCTCCATTACCATTACAATTTCTCCTTTAAGTATATTGTGTTTTAATTGTTGGGATTGTCTCATCTTTTTGTAATCGTAATCCTCTTGAAATTTATATTATCCCTGATTTTTCTCAAATCCATCCTTCTCCTATTTTCTATTAATTCTTCTATGGCAGTCTTGATCGATTCCTTTTTTGTTTTCAATTTTGTCAGGCTAAGGGCTTCATTGATTAAATAATCATCGATAACAACATTCGTTGGCATTGAATTACGCCTCCTTACTCACATTATTATACATATCACCCCTTAACCGCGATCCGAAAAAATAGGTCCCTCGAAAACCAGGGAAACGGCTCGTGATTAACCGGTTTATTTGGTCGATTATCTTTTTATTTTGCTCTGGCATGGTATCAATATAATCAAAACCGGATCAAATGTCAACCCACCGGGGAATTTTTCTCGACTGTCCCGAATGCCGCTAAGTTAAGACTAATATTCGAGTTAAATTCAAATTCAAGGGGCTGTAGTCGGTTTCCCCTTCCACTTCACCCCTTCGCCGATCATCGACTCCGGGGACCCGTCTCGCCCCTAGCACAAAAATAACCTTAACCAAGAATGCTCAACCGCAAAAAAAATTTAACGATTGACAAATCATACCAAAATTGGTATATTACTGCCATGAATTATAAAGTAGAATTATTAGAAGAAGCCATATACGCTGCCCTCTCATTACCCCTCAAACTGAAGGCTAAAATACAACACGCTATCGGACTCTTGAAAGAGTTCGGCAATACCCTTCCCGAACCCCACTCAATAAAAATCGACGGTTTAAACGATTTTTAACTAATCAACAATAAACTCTTGAACGTATACTAACTTAAAAAAAATAAAATACCGGCTTCAAAAGCCATATGTAAAAGGAGGATTAAGTGAAACCCAAAAAAATCAAACTGAATGCTTTAAAAGTCGCCAGCTTCATCACAATGACACAGGATGAAACCAAAAAAGCAAAAGGCGGCGACTCCTATGAGACTTATTGCATAGTGAGTTGTATAGTAGACTGTGATACATTGTACCACAGTGTCGACCTGCCCTGCGTCACGGAACAATGCCAACCCGGCGGCGGCACAGGCGTAAGCTTTTGCAACCATGTCTCCTGCCCGGATCAATTTGTCTGCGCATAATTACCGGCCTAAATCCACCAGGGGGCCCTTTTCGCGAAAAGCCGCCCCCTGGACCCCCACAAAAACTTTTGATTATTTAATTTAGAAAAGCTTTGGAGTGTTAAACTTTTTAAAGAAACCATTACAAATGTCGGGGGGACAAAAAACTTTCTTAAGGAGCTTTTACCCGTGAATAAAACCAACCTCGACGATTTCTACAAAAACCGGGTCGACCAAATCGAAAAACTGGCCAAACACCTCAAACATCAACACAATACCCTGGGCCTCATCAAATTGATTTTAATCGCAGCAGGAATCACCGCCATCCTGCGCATCTTTTCCAAAGACATCACCATCTCCATGGAAATCCTGGGAGGCATCGCCGCCCTCTTCCTCTGCACAGCCTGGATCCACGAAACCATCATCCGAAAACTGGACTTCCAAAACGCCCTGAAAACCATCAACGAAAACGAAATCAAATACCTGGACCACCAATTCGCCCTCACCGATAACGGCAAAGAATACTCGAACGGAGACCACCCCTACACTTCAGACCTGGATATCTTCGGTGAAAAAGGATTGTTCCACTTTATAAACCGCTCCTCCACGACAATGGGCAAACAATGCCTGGCCTCCTGGCTCCAAACCCACGCCAATAAAGACGAAATCAAAAAACGACAAGAAGGAGCCTCGGAACTCTGCGATAAAATCGATTTCCGACAGCGAATCGCCGCCCACAGCATTTTTATCGACGATTCTTCCCAAAAACTGGACGGACTCATCCACCTGATGAACCAACCCTTTTTAGTGTCAGGAAAAAAACTGCTGCTCTGCCTTATATATATTTGGCCGATTATTACCCTCACAGCTTTCGTACTTATATTTTTTAATGTCCCGGCTGCGGCTTTTTTTGCACTCTTCCTCAGCCAATTGGCGGTAAATGCCGTTTTCTTTAAACGAGTTTCAAAAATTTATACGGCCACACGACGCACATCAAAAGTTTTAAAAGGATATTCGCAAATAATCCTGGAAATCGAGAACCAGGAATTCACCGGCGCGAAATGCAAGGAACTCAAACAACAATTGGGAACAGGAACGGGAAAAGCTTCGCAAAAAATCCGGCGACTTTCAACCCTGCTGGAATGGTTCGACGCACGAAACAGCACAATCCATTTCTTTATCAATAATATTCTCTTCTGGGACCTCCACCTGGTCTACCGGGTAGAAAAATGGCGAAAAGAAACAAGCCCTTTTATCCACGGCTGGTTCGAAGTGATCGGCGAATTCGAAACCCTGTCGAGTTTTGCCTGCTTGCTCTTTAACCACAAGGACTGGGCATTACCGGAAATATGCGGCGAAAGTTTCATACTGGAAGCCAAAGAACTGGGCCACCCCTTAATCCGGGACGAAGAACGAATCGACAACGATGTACACATCGACGGAAAAAACGGGGGGCACGTGATGCTCGTTACGGGACCCAATATGGCAGGGAAAAGTACTTTCTTACGAACAGTCGGAGTAAACATCGCTTTAGCCCTGGCAGGTTCCCCGGTTTGCAGTAAAAACTTCCGAATATCCGAGATATCGCTTTTTACGAGTCTTCAAACCAGCGATTCGTTGGATAAGCATTTATCGCTTTTCTACGCGGAACTGCAGCGTTTAAAGATGATTTTAGACGGTGTGAACCGTGAAAAAGCAGTTTTCTTCCTGGTCGACGAAATGTTAAAAGGAACCAATACGCTGGACCGACAAAAAGGGGCACTGGCTTTAATCAAACAATTCATCCGGCTAAAAGCGAGCGGAATCGTTGCCACTCACGACCTGGAACTAACAAAATTGGAAGAAACAGGAAAAGACCGAATCTCGAATTACCATTTCGACAGCACCATAAAAAACGATGCATTGATCTTCGACTACAAATTAAAAGACGGGATATGCACCAGCTTCAACGCCCTGGTATTGATGAAAAAAATGGGCATCGAAGTATAACTGCCTCCGGTGGGCAAAACCCGTCCGTGACGTTTTTCTAAAAAGTGTTTTGCATTCCCAAAAACTTTTATTAAAAATATAATAAAAGCTTTTCTGGGGGTCCAGGGGGCGACTTTTCTCGAAAAGAGCCCCCTGGTCGTCGAAGACAATTTAATCTTTTGTTTTTTGTTCGATTTTGGCCCAGGTATCGCGGAGTGAGACGGAGCGGTTAAAGACGGGTTTCCCGGGAGTAGAGTCGGGATCGACGGCGAAATATCCTTGCCGCAAGAACTGGTAAAAGGTGCCGGGTTTCACGTCGGCGAGGCCGGGTTCTGCCCTGCAATCGGTCAGAACCTGGAGGGAATTGGGGTTCAAGCAATCGAGGAAGGTTTTTCCTTCTTCGATGTCATCGGGGTTATAGCGAGTAAAAAGGTTTTCATAAAGTCGTACTTCGGTTTTAACGGCATGAGGTGCGGAAACCCAATGGGAAGTACCTTTGACGACTCTGCCATCGGGAGTACCGCCGCCCCTGGATTCGGGGTCATATTTGCAGCGAAGTTCGACGATATTCCCGTTATTATCTTTGATAACTTTTTCGCAGGTAATATAATAAGCGTGTTTGAGTCGAATTTCTTTGCCGGGGGATAGTCTGAAGAATTTTTTCGGGGGGTCTTCCCTGAAGTCGTCTTGTTCGATATATATTTCGCGGGAGAAAGGGACTAAGCGGGTTCCCATGGATTCGTCTTCAGGGTTATTAATCGCTTCCAGCCATTCAACCTGCCCTTCGGGGTAGTTATCGATCACCACTTTTAGGGGGTTTAAAACCGCCATAACGCGGATAGCGCGGTAGTTCAAATCTTCGCGGAGGCAGTGTTCCAGGAGTGCGATATCGACGGTAGAATCGGCTTTTGAGACGCCGATGCGTTCGCAAAAGTCCCAGATGGATTGGGGGGTAAAACCTCTTCGTCGTAATCCGCAGATTGTCGGCATGCGGGGGTCGTCCCATCCGCGGACGTATCCGCCCTGGACCAATTGGAGCAATTTGCGTTTGCTCATAATGGTATAGTTGAGGTTTAAGCGGGCGAACTCGATTTGTTGGGGGTGGAAAATATCCAGGGCTTCGATGTACCAATCATAGAGTGGGCGGTGGTCTTCGAATTCGAGGGTGCAGATGGAATGGGTGATACCTTCGATAGAATCGCTTTGTCCGTGGGCAAAATCATACATGGGATAGATACACCAGGCGGTGCCGGTGCGGTGGTGGGCTGCTTTCAAAATGCGGTACATAACGGGGTCGCGCATATTCACGTTCGGGGATTTCATATCGATTTTAGCGCGTAGGACATGTGTGCCTTCGTCGAATTCCCCGGCCCTCATGCGGTTGAACAAAACCAGGTTTTCTTCCGCGGTGCGGTTTCGAAAAGGGCTTTCTTTGCCGGGTTCTGTTAAAGTTCCGCGGTATTGGCGGATTTGTTCGGCGTTGAGGTCGCATACGTAGGCTTTACCGGCTTTGATTAATTGAACGGCGAAATCAAACAGTTTCTCGTAATAATCGGATGCATAATAGAGGCGGTCTTCCCAATCGAAACCGAGCCACTTGATATCTTGTTGGATGGATTCGACGTACTCTTCTTCTTCTTTGCTTGGGTTGGTATCGTCGAAGCGGAGGTTATACAATCCGCCGTAATGTTTCGCCAGGCCGAAATTCAAGCAAATGGATTTGGCATGGCCGATGTGCAAATAGCCGTTGGGTTCAGGGGGGAACCGGGTATGAACGCGGCCGCCATTTTTATTCTCAGCGATATCTTTATCGATAATATCGCGGATAAAATGAGTTTGAGTTTTTTTTTCTTCCTTGATTTCGGTTTCAGTTTCAGTGTGTTTAACTGTCATGTGCTTACTCCTGCAGTTGTTTTATTATTGAACCAGCTCGATAATGGGTTTTCGGGGACCGGGTCGGCGCTGAATCAATTTTATTAAAATAAGACCGGCAATAAATCCGCCGACATGTGCTAACCATGCAATACCGGATTGGGCACCGGCATATAAAAACTGGAAAGCAAACCATATGATAAGAAAAATAAAAGCGGGGACATTCATAAAGGTAATAAAAATAAAGACAAAGACCAGGGTTCGAATCCTGGCATGGGGGTACAAGATGAGGTATGCCCCCATAATACCGGAGATGGCCCCGCTGGCACCGAGCATGGGTTGGGTCGAATCCATGTTAAACACGATATGGGAAATGCTGGCGGCAAAACCGCATAAGAGATAAAAAATAAGGAAGCGGGTCCTGCCGAGGTGGTCCTCCACGTTGTTACCGAAAATCCACAGGAACCAGATATTGCCGAGGAGGTGCAGGAGGGAACCGTGCATAAACATAGAAGTAATAAACGTAAGGAGGGGAGAAATATCGCGTTGGACATAATATTTCCGGCCGTAACTATCCTCTCCGATCGTAATGGAAACATTTTCCATGTGGCTGATTTCGTAAGGAACCAATGCGGCACTGGCGACATGGTATTCGAAGGGTTGTTCCGAAAAATACGATTGGAAAGCAAAAACGATAATGTTGACGATAACCAGGAGGATCGTAATGATGGAGACACGGTATGTGGGATTATAATCGCGAATCGGGAAAAACATGGTTTACTCCTCGCCCTTTTTTACTTTATCCAGCTCCTTCTGCAGGAACAGGAGGAAGCGATCCAGTCTTCGGATGGATTCCTCTTTTCCCAGGAAAGAAAAAACATCGAAAATAGAAGGGCTGACGGCCTCGGAAGTCAGGGCAAACCGGGCTGGGTGAATTAAATCCGCAGCATTTAGGGCATTTTCATCCGCGCACTGCCGGAGAGTGGTTTCGACAGCAGCAGCGGAAAAAGAAAGATCCCCGGGTTCGATTTCCATTAAGCGTTTCATCAATAGTCGGGCGTTGTTCAAGAGAACAGGGATGGGAAAAGATTCCTTTATTTTTGTGAAATCGTCGTTGCTGTAATTCAAATGGGGGTTTGAGGAGAGAAAAATATCGAACTTTGGGTAGAAATCGTTTAGCAACTTCATGCGGGGTTTGACCAATTCGATTAAAGCTGTTTTCCGGGTATCGGGCAAGTGGGCGTAGGTTTTACGGAAGGTTTCATCCTCTTCCAGGAGCCGGGAGATTTCGATGGGGTCTTTTTGTTGAATGGCGCGAGAATTCAGGAATTTTAATTTATCGTAGTCGAAGACCGGGCTGTTTTTGGATACTTTTGAGAGGTCGAAGCGAGCGATGAGGTCTTGTGTGGATAGAATTTGTTTGCTGTCGGAGGGGAGCCAGGACAATTGGGATAAATAATAAACGATGGCTTCGGGTAGATAGCCTTTATTTTTGAAATCCAGGACGGATGTTTCGCCGTGGCGTTTGCTCAGTTTTTTTTTGTCCGGTCCGAGAATGAGGGGTAGATGGGCGAATTTCGGGGGTTTTCGATTAAGGGCGTTAAACAGGAGGATTTGTTTGAATGTATTGGAGAGGTGGTCGTCGCCGCGGATGACGTCGGTGATTTCCATATCGCTGTCGTCGACAACCACAGCGAGGTGATAAGTGGGGGAGTTATCGGATTTTAGAATGGCGAAGTCTTCCAATTCGGAGTTATCGATTTTCATTTCTTTATGGAGTCGATCTTTAAAAACAGTGAAGCCTTCCGGGATTTTGAAACGAATAACAAACGGGATATGGCGATCGATTTTTTCTGCGGTTTCATTTGGAGAGAGGAGTAGGCATTGGCGGTCATATTTGTAGATGCGTTCGTCTTTGCTTTTGTTTTCGGATTCTTTCCGGCGGTTTTCGATTTCGATGGGTGTACAGAAGCAGCGGTAGGCTTTTCCTTCTTCGAGTAAGCGATAAGCGGCTTGTTTATAGTATTCGAAGCGGAGGGATTGAAAGAAGGGGCCGAGGTTCCAGTAAATGCCGAGCCATTGGAGGCCATCGATGATTTCGTCGGCCATTTCTTTTGAAGAGCGGGAGATGTCTGTATCTTCGATTCGCAAGATCAAGCGGCCGCTGCGGTTCTGTGAATAAAAAAAATTGAACAAAGCGGTGCGAACCCCGCCGATATGAAGGTGTCCTGTGGGTGAAGGAGCAAATCGAAGTGTTGGGGGCAAATCGTTCATTTTAATAACATCTCTCTCTGGCGTTCGGCGACATAGTGCATAATTTTATTTCGGTATGCATTGATATTGGGGTTTTTTTCTTTTCCCATAAATTGTATGCCCCAGATGGTAATATTGGTTCCTTTGTATTTTCGGACGTTTCGGACTTCGGACCAGATTTCCATTTTTTCGGAAATGGTTTTTAGTCGAAGGTGAACGTGAAGGGTATCGCCTTTTTCGAGTGGGAATGGGGGTTCGCCGGTTTTTGTTCGGAGAGAAAAGCCGCCGGCAGAGATATCTTCGATTTCTCCCTGGAATTCTTCGCAGACGTTGGTTAAAATCGGGAGCATGAGTGGGGAGTCGGAACCTTTTTTGTAAATAGTAAAGCGGATGACAGCATTGGGTTTTTTACTGGTTTCGACTCTAAAATATTCGCGTTTATCGCCATCTTTGAGGCTGGAGGGGAGGGGGATTTTAGCAGCATGGAAGGATTTGTTGCTTAATTTGTACATCACGTGTTCTTTGAGTAAGGCATCGATATAATACCGGAAAATCTTGAATTCGAAGAAGATTTGGAAGGTCTGGCCTTTGGAAATGGGTTTTGCATTTTGAGTTTCCGGGGAAGGTTCATCGATGATGATAAAACCTTTTTCAAAGTCGACGGATAGGAACCTGCTTTTGTAGATAAACCGGGATTCTCCCTCGTGTTGTGATATAGTAATCCTCTGGTTCATGTCGCAGCAATTTTTTAAAACATTGATTTCAATATCCGTTAAGCTCATGCCACCGAAGTTTTTGTTTTGAGTAGAATCTTATATTACCATCTATTCCGTGATTTTTCAATAAAAAAAAGAAATTAGTAAAAGTTTTTCCCGCTTTTTGGAAAAAATCACCGGGTTAAGAACGGTATGCGGGCAGGAGTAATAAATTCAAAAATTAATAAAAGCTTTTAGGAGTGCAGAACCCTTTTCTCGAAAAGGGTTTTGCTTCTTGGAGTCAACTATTCGTCTGTATCGTCAGTGGATTCGGTTTCATCGATTTCATCTTCATCGATGATTTCATTATCGATATCGCTTTCATTATCATCTAAATCGGTATCGATTTCGATCTCGGTTTCATCATCATCCGGGGCAGCGTCCGCGGGGTGCACGGGTTGCAGGGGTGTGGAGCCGTTTCCATTTCCATTTCCATTCCCGTTCCCGTTCCCGTTGGAATCGGTAAAACCCTGGCTCCTGACTTTTTCGAGAGCCACGAGGCGGTCTCCGTGTTTTAGGTTGATAATGCGGACTCCCTGTGTGGCGCGGCCTTGAGCGCGGAGGAAAGAAGAATCTTGTTTAATGACCTTGCCGTGTTCGGAAGACAAAATGATTTCATCGTTATCCCTGAGGGTAATGAGGCCGATGACTTTCCCCCTGTGTTCATTGATACGGATATTGATTAAGCCTTTTCCGCCCCTGGTTTGGAGGCGATAAAGAGAGAGTTCGGATTTTTTTCCATATCCTTTTTCGGTGACGGTGAGGATATATTTTTCGGTTTCATCGATAATATCGGCGCCGACGACAAAATCATCTTTGCCGAGGCGGATGCCGATGACGCCCCTGCCGGTTCGCCCGATTTCGCGAACATCCCATTCGTGGAACCGGATAGATTTACCGAGGTTGGTGCCCAGTATAATTTCATTATCGCCGGAGGTGATTTGTGCTTCGAAGAGAGAGTCGCCTTCGCGGATATCGGCAGCGATAATGCCATTGGCGCGGGGTCGGGCAAAAGCGGCCAGGGAGGTTTTTTTAACGAATCCGAGGCGAGTAAAGAGCATGATATATTTGTAAGCTGAGAATTCTTCGACGTTGATGACGGAGCAGACTTTTTCATCTTCGCTGATCCCGATGAGTCGGTTAATGGGTTTTCCCCTGCCGGTGATGTCGGCTTCGGGTATTTCGTAGGCTTTTTTCCAGAACATTCGTCCTTTTTCGGTAAAGACCAGGATATAATCGTGGGCGGAAGCGACCAGGAGTCGGGATACTTCGTCGGTTTCTTTGAGGTCTACTCCTTTGCGGCCCACAGATCCGCGTTTTTGTATTTTATATAAGCTGAGGATGGTGCGTTTGATATACCCGTTTTTGGTAACGGAGATCACAAAATCTTCATCTTTGATTAAATCTTCGAGGTCGATTTGTTGGAGTTCTTCGTCGATGATAGTGGTTCTGCGTTTATCTTCATATTGCTCGCATACTTTAACCAGTTCTTCTTTGATGGTATTGAGGAGCAATTTTTCGGAAGCCAGGAGTTGTTTTAAATAGTCGATTAGTTTCATAAGTTCGATGTATTCGGCTTCCAATTTATCGATTTCGAGGCCGGTGAGGCGGTATAATTGCATATCCAGGATGGCATCGGTTTGAGCTGTCGAAAGTGGTAATTCCGTCATGATCTGGGTTTTAGCTTCATCCCTATTTTTAGAGCCGCGGATAATTTTGATGACGAGGTCGAGTTTATCGAGGGCAATTTTCAGGCCTTCGATAATGTGTGCGCGTTTTTCGGCTCGTTCCAGTTCGAAGAGGGACCTGCGGCGAATTATTTCTTTTCGATGTCCGAGGAAGTAATTAAAATAATCCTTCAAATTAAACTGTTTGGGTTGGTTGTTGGCGATGGCGAGTAAATTGATGGAAAAGCTGGTCTGGAGTTGTGTAAATTTGAATAAATTATTAAGGACGACGTCGGGGATTTCGTCTCGTTTGATTTCGATAACAATGCGCATGCCTTCGCGGTCGGATTCATCTCTCAATTCCGAAATGCCGGTAATTTTTTTACTTTTAACCAGGTCGCTGATATTTTCGAGGATTTTGGCTTTATTTGTAAGGTAAGGGATTTCAGAGATAATAATTTTTTGTTTGCCGGTTTTGTCGGTTTCGATTTTAGAGCGGGAGCGGACAATGATGGTACTTTTGCCGGTTTCATAAGCTTTTAAGAGGGAGTATTTTCCAAAGATGAAGCCGCCGGTGGGGAAATCGGGTCCGCGGAGTATTTGTAAGAGTTCGGAAGTTGGTGCGTCGCGGTGATCGATAAAATATACAAAAGAGTCGATTAATTCTTTCAAATTGTGAGGAGGAACGGAAGTGGCCATACCGACGGCAATACCGGTGCTGCCATTCAGTAGAAGATTAGGAAGAGTTGCAGGGAAGATTTCGGGTTCCGATAAGGAGCCGTCGTAGTTGGGTTGAAAATTGACGGTTTCTTTATCGAGATCGGTCAGTAAGAGGTTTGCGATCCTGGCCAGGCGGACTTCGGTGTATCTCATGGCAGCGGGTGGGTCATTATCGATAGACCCGAAGTTTCCCTGGCCGTCGACCAGGGGGTAGCGGAGAGAAAAATCCTGTGCCATGCGGACCAAGGTATCGTAGACAGCGGAATCGCCGTGTGGGTGGTATTTACCGATAACATCACCGACGATGCGGGCTGATTTTTTGTAGGGTTGGTTGTAGTGAGTCCCGGTTTGGTGGAGTGAAAAAAGTGTCCTGCGGTGAACCGGTTTAAGGCCATCGCGGATATCCGGGATAGCGCGTCCGATAATAACGCTCATGGAGTAATCGAGGTAAGAGGTTTTCATCTCCCTCTCGATGGGTACTTCTTCTACGCGATCGGTGGTACCGGGTTCTTCCGGTAACTCGCTGTCGGTTATTTTTTCTTCATGGTCATTGGTCATTTTAAGTCCTCAAAAAAAACGATCGTAACGATCAAATATCCAGGTTTTTGACATTTAAAGCGTTTTCCAGGATAAATTCTCTTCGCCGGGTGGCATCGCTTCCCATCAGTGTATCAAAAAGGGTTTCGCATTCGCGGTAATCGCTGATACTCACTTTGAGTAAGGTGCGATTATGCGGGTCCATGGTGGTTTCCCAGAGTTGTTCCGGGTTCATTTCGCCAAGACCTTTATATCGCTGGATATATAAACCTTTTTTTACTTTTTCGAATAAGACTTCAATAAATTGCTTTCGATTTTCTAATTTTATGAGTTCATTACCGATCCCTGCATAATAGGGTGGGGGGGGGTATTCTTGCAATTTTTCGTAGGCTTCGTTAACTTTAGCGAATAATGGTCCGGTTAAATATTCCCAATCGATAGAACGGTGAGTCATGACGCCATTTAATTCGTATTCCAGTTCGAGGGCAAAGGTGGAATATTCCTGGTCGAAACGAATATCGACGTTGATGGGGATATCCAATTCGCGCATTTGCCGGGCGATTTCGCGGGTTTGGGTTTCATCTTTAAAGGTATCTTCATTTCGAACCAGTTGGATCAGTTTTTCAGTGATTAGCCGTGGCATTCCGCGTTTTTCGATGCGGTCGGTGAGCGAGTCGATGGTGTGGGTTAGTTTGATGAAGCGGACCAGTGGGGCTCCTTCCAGGGATTTGGTTTTATTTTCATCGAAATAGACGGGGATTTCATCGCCGATGATTTTCAGCAAGTAATTTTCCAGTTCCTTTTCGTTTTTCAGGTATTTACGGGACTTTCCTTTTCTTACCAGGTATAGTGGAGGTTGAGCGAGATACAGGTAGCCGTTTTCGATGAGTGGGGTCATATGTTTAAAGAAAAAGGTCATCAAGAGAGTCCGGATGTGAGAGCCGTCGACATCGGCGTCGGTCATAATAATGATTCGATGATACCTTAATTTTTCGATGTCGAAGTTTTCTTTATCGATGCCGACGCCCAGGGCGGCGATAATGGTTTTGATTTCGGCATTTTCCAGCATTTTAAACGTCGTGGCTTTTTCAACGTTAAGGATTTTGCCCCTGAGGGGAAGAATAGCCTGGAAACGTCGGTTTCTGCCTTGTTTAGCGGAGCCGCCGGCGGAATCGCCTTCTACGACGTAGAGTTCGCTGTCGGCAGGGTCTTTGGATTGGCAATCGGCCAATTTCCCTGGGAGAGAAGTGGATTCGAGTAAGCTGGTTTTTCGAACCAGGTCTTTGGCTTTACGGGAGGCTTCCCGAGCTTGTGCGGCAATAAATGCCTTATTTATAACTGCTTTAGCGATATTGATATTATCTTCGAAGAATTCCTGGAGTTTGTCGTTTACAAAGGATTCGACAATTCCTTTGATGTCGGAGTTTCCTAATTTGGCCTTGGTTTGACCTTCGAATTGGGGGTTTTTCATTCGGACGGAGATAACAGCCACGAGGCCTTCCCTGACATCTTCGCCGGAAAAGCTTCCTTTAAAGTCTTTTTTCACTAAATTGTTGGATTGAGCAAAGTTGTTGATGGTACGAGTTAAAGCGCCTTTAAAGCCGGTAAGATGGGTACCGCCTTCAATAGTATTGATATTATTAACAAAGGAAAAAATGGTTTCATTAAAGGAAGAGATATATTGAAAAGCGATTTCAATTTCGACATCATCGCGTTTTTCAGCCAGGTAAATGGGGCGATCATGGATATGTTCCTTGTTAATGCAGAGGTAATCGATATATTCGACGATACCGCCCTCGAAATGAAATGTTTCTTGTTTTTCACTGCGTTCATCGTTGAGATTAATGATAATACCGCGATTGAGAAAAGCCAATTCTTTAAGGCGGCGTGAAAGGATCGCGTAATCGTATTCGGTGGTTTCAAAGATTTCGTCGTCGGGCCAGAAAGTAACTTTTGTCCCGCGTTTATCGGATTTTCCGATTTGTTTTAGTTCGTTAACGGGTTTCCCGGTTTCGTATTTTTGAAAAAATATAGCGCCGTCGCGGCGGATTTCGAGTTCGAGTTTAGATGAGAGTGCATTTACGACAGAGACGCCGACGCCGTGGAGACCGCCGGAGACTTTATAGGACTCTTTATCGAATTTTCCGCCGGCATGGAGTGTAGTCATAACGACTTCGGCAGCGGATTTTCCTTCTTCTTTATGCATATCGACGGGAATACCGCGGCCGTCATCCCGTACGGTAATTGAATTATCGAAATGAATAATGACATCGATGTGGGAACAATATCCGGCCATGGCTTCATCTATGGAGTTATCAACCACTTCATAAACCAGGTGATGAAGGCCCATAGAGCCGGTGCTGCCGATATACATAGCAGGTCTTATCCTGACTGCTTCAAGACCCTCTAATACTTTAATACTCTCAGCAGTATAGGAGGTATCGATAATATTCGATTCAATGGGTTCCACTTTTTAAATTCTCCTTATATTTATTGACTTAATAATTCGATAAAGCGATCGAAATTCTCATGACTGTGAACCGATGTAGCAATAACTTGCATTGATGGGTAATTCCGGGTAATAAAGTCGCTGTTCCAAGAATCCATTGCCGTATCGAAGTCATCCACCAGGAAAACCGGGTAATCGTTTTTCAATCGCTTGAACATTTCGATAAAGGCGATGTAAATCATGAGAAGATGGACTTTCTTTTCGCCTGAAGAATACTCTTTTAAAGGCCTTTCATTTAGTTCGATATCGAAATGATCCAGGTGGGAACCGATGAGCGATCTACCGGAAGCGATTTCCCGGGGTAAAAGCGATCCGGCCTGTTTTAGAAACGATAATTCAGAAACACCGTTTTCTAAAGAAAACGACGGCTTGTAAGCAATCTTGAGATGGTGATCGAATCGCTCATTTATCTCGTTATTCAACGCTTCTACAAATTTCATTTTAATTCCTACCAGTTTTTCAGCCAATTCACAAATTATTTTATTCCAACTTAGCAATTCAGGGGAATTTTTATTTTTTTTCAATAAAAAATTCTTCTGTTTTAATGCTCTATTATACCTCAAAATGTTGCTTATGTAAAGGGAATTGACGCCAAAAATAAAACGATCGAACAACTTCCGGGTATAGGGTTTATTCTCGATAAAAAGGTTGTAGTCTGAGGAAGAAAAAAACACGGTGTAAAGGTAATCATTGATATCGAAAATGGTGCTGCTCTTTCCATTCACATGAATAATGAAGCGGTCTTTGAAATATCCTAAAATCGATGTGTTTAAAGACCGGCTCGAATTCATAACCTTCAAAAATACTGAGAACTCTTGAAAATCATGGTTAACCAGTTCGTTCTTTTTTCGACTTAAAAAAGATTTCCCGAAGGTAAGGAGAAAAATGGATTCGAGGATCGAAGTTTTACCGGATCCGTTTCGTCCGTGGATGAGATTCTTCCCCGGGCAAAAACAGACTTCTTTTTGTTTTAAATTTCTAAAGCCGCTTAATTTAACGCTTTCAATGATCAAAATGTATTGCTTCCAATTAAATAAAAAGTAAAGGGCTACATATTTAAAGGCATCACAACGTATATAAAATTAACGTCATCATCCTCGGAACTCTTTATCGGTTTAAAGATGAAAGAGCTGTCTTCATCGATAATACTCACCTGGATTTTTTCGGATTCGATGTGCATTAGGAATTCCATGATAAAATTTCCGTTGAAAGCCACTTTTACAGGATTTCCACTGTATTCGATATCCAATTCGTCGTAACCTTCGCCTTTTTCAGCAGTAGTGCGTTCAAGGATCAATTTATTATTGGTAAAATTGAAATAAACGCTGTTGTTGCGGGTTTTAAAAATCAAAATACGGCGGATTGTCTGGAGTAATTCTTCCCGGTCGATTTCAGTTTCGATTTCGCTTCGTTCGGGAATGACGGCTTTATAATTGGGGAACTTTTGATCGATAATCCGGGAAGAAAGAATTTTATTTTTATATTTAAAGAAGAGATTATTTTTATCAAAAGCAAAATGGATATCGCCTTCTTCGCAGATTTTTTGCAATTCAAGAAGGGTTTTTCGCGAGACCACAAAAGAAAGGGGATCGATGGAGGGTAAAACAAAATCCTGGTCATAGTGGAGGTAAGCCAGTCGATGGCTGTCGGTTGCAGCCATTTCGAATCGATTATCCATGATGGTCATCAAGGCTCCGCCGAGGCTGAATTTCATTTCGGAAGAAATGATATAATAACTTTTATTGATCATCGAAATTAATTTCTTTACGGGAAAAGAAATAGGAGAAGAAAAATCTCCTTCAGGTAGTTGGGGGTAATCGGAGGATTGAAGGCCCATCAATTTGTATTTACTGGTTCTTTTTTCATTGGTAATAATGACCTGTAAATCATTATTTTCAGAAATTTCAAGGTTTCCCTCCGGCATTTTTGAAACCAATTCATATAAATCCTTACCGTGAACGGTAAAAGTCCCAGGGTCATTTACATTTAAAGGGATTGTGGACATCAAACCGATTTCAAGATCGGTAGCCACCATTTCCAATGTACCGTCTTCCCTGGCTGTGAGTTTAATATTTTCCAGGATATCCTTTAAGGATTTTTTTTCAAATATGCCTTGAAATAATCTTAGCTCATTGGCGAAAACAGACTTTTCCACAATTATATTCATTTTAGACCTCTTATTTATATTATTCTAGAATAATAACATAAATATAAAATAAAGAAAAGAATAGAAGAAGAAAAAGTGGAAAAATCTCGAAACCGATATAAACACCTATTATAGAGCAAGGAAAAAAATGTGGAAAAGTATTTAAGGATTGTGGAAAAAAAAAATTTCAGAAAAAAGGGTATAGTTATTAACAATTGTGGAAAAAATAAGGAAAAATAAAAGGAGGGGAAAAATACTATTTTAATCTTCAAAAAATTTTAAAATCGAATTGATATTTCGGGCGAATTCATAATCCGAGTCGATCGAGCTTTCGACTTTATTAATCGAATGAAGAACAGTAGAATGGTGTTTTCCGCCGAATTTTATCCCGATTTCATTAAGGGGGGTTTTGGTTAATTTTTTGCAGATGTACATGGCAATTTGGCGGGGCTCGGCGATTTCACGTTTATTGCTTTTTGAAATGAGATCATTGACTTTAATATTGTATTTTTGTGCCACGTATTCCTGGATGCGATCGATGGAAATCGTTTTTTTAATCATCGATATAATCGGTTTAAGGGATTCTTTGGCAAAATCCAACGATATAGTCGTTCCTTTGACATCCGAGAATTTTAGATTCGCAACGCCGATTAAACGATTAAGAGCGCCTTCAAGTTTTCGAACATTATCTTTAATGGAAGAAGCGATGAAGTAGAGAATTTCTTCAGGAATTTCAAAATCATTTTTAATCATGTGTTTACGTTCCATCAATTTGTTCTTTAAAATAGCCAGGCGACCTTCGAGATCATAATGGAGGATATCGACAATCCCGCCCCATTCGAATCGTGATTTGATTCGATGTTCGAGATCGGGGATGTTATCCGGGTGTTTATCGGAGCAAATGACAATTTGCTTTTCCATTTGAATCAGTTTATTAAAAATATAATAGAATTGTTCGCTGGTTCCGCCCCACTTGGTAATATACTGGATGTCATCGATGAGTAGAACATCGACGGAAGTGTATTTATTGATAAAATCCGGGCGTTTGTTTAAGCGGTTGTATTCGACATACTCGTGCATAAATTCGCTGGTGGTACAATAAATAACATTGATATCTTTGTTGTTTGAAACAATCCGGTTTCCAATAGCATATAAGAGATGGGTTTTGCCAAGGCCGACGTCGCTGTAAATATAAAGGGGGTTATATGATTTCCCCGGGTATTCGGCTACGCTGTGGGAGAAAGAATAGGCCATTCTATTTTGATCGACTTGTACGAAATTTTCGAAGGTAAAGCGGGTTTGGAGGTTGGTACTGTGTTTTTTAAAATTGTTGTTATTATTATGAGAGTTTGAATTTTCAAAGGAAGAGGAATTTTCAATATGTTCGGGTTCTTCTTCTTCGTAGAGAGGGACCAGTTTTAAAACGAAGTTGAATTCTTTTTTAGTGTATTTGTTGACTCGATCCAGGAGATTCGATTTTATCCAACCGGTTTTTACTTTATCCGGTGAGCCGATAAAAGCGATATTATTTTGAGAGCCGATATAAGAGAGAGGTTCGATCCATTTTGTGAATGTCGGTTTATCAAGGATTTTTTCCAGGTAATTCTTTGTCAATTCGAAATCGTTCATGGTTCATCCCGTATTTTTCCACAAAAATATCAACAATTGTGGAAATCTTTCTTTTTTTCTAATGCCAATCTATTTTTTCTCCTCAAGTTATTTCAACTTCATTAGCGCCTTTATAGTAATCGAATTGAAATGAGTTGTCAAGCCTTGACAAAATTTTTTTTTTTAATATAGTTTAGCAGGAGAAAATAATGAAAAATAGATTAAAACGATTAATTCTAAAAAGGACATGATAATGAAAAAGATATTTTTTAAAATTTTAATAATAGTTATTATATCGGTTATACTTTTTTCACCGTACCTATTGATTATCGATTTTAACCGGTTCTCGCCCTTTGTATTTACGGTATGGTTTTTTTGCGTTTTGTATTTTTTATTTTTGAAGAAAAAAGTCGATCAAAGAATAAATTTTAACCGGGATATGGATAGTAATAATCCCGTTGATAAATCGAAATAGCTGGAATTGTTTCACGTGAAACACCTATAAAATCTTGTGTAAATTTTAACCGCAGGAATGGAACTGTAAGAGGCAAAAATTCAATTGAAGATGACATAGCGGATGCACCCAAAAATTTATACAAAAAAAGACACAACCGGGAAGAGTCATTTTTAAAAAACTGGGATAGATTAAAAACTAAAAAAAAATGATTTTGAAAAGACAGAGACCTCAAAAAAACAAAAAATATAAAAATAAAACAAAACTATCGAAATTGAATCGGAAAGGGCTAAAATTTCCTTGATCTTTTTTTAAGGCCGAATGGTATTCTTATCTTAAATTCGATGAAATTTGACCTATTTAATAAATTCGGCCTTAAGAGTGATTATTATCAAAGCTTTACAAATGTTTCACGTGAAACAAGAGAGACGGTACGTGTATTTAATGAAATACGAATATAAAATTGGATTTCTTCCCGTGTTCTGTGCTATAATTTATCATGCTAAAAGTAATAGATTCCATTTCCGGGTGCCCAAACAACCCGGTAATTAAAAAAAAACTCGCCGATTACATCCGAATCCTTTTCGATTTTAATGAACGCATTAACCTGGTTTCCAGGAAAATATCCCCGGAAGCATTCGCTCAACTTCTCAATGAAACCCTTTTACTCGATACTTTTATTTCCAATAAGACGGCGGCAATCATCGACGCCGGAAGCGGCAGCGGACTGTTGGGAATTCCCATTGCCATTGTTCGACACTCTACCAAAACAAAAATATCCCTGGTGGAACCGAAATTAAAAAAAATTTCTTTTCTCACAGAAGCGGTCGATAACCTGGAACTGGAAAATGTTGAAATCCACAGCATGAGCATCGAAGAGTACCTGAAAAGCGAAAAACCCGGGTCGACCGGGTATACATCTCTGATTTCACGAGGATTCCCCGATTTTAAAGCCTTTTGCGTTTTTATTAAAAAACACCTGGTCCACGAAACGATTATTATTACTTCTGAAAATAAAATAAAAAAAAATGAGACATATCTGGAAACTGTCGCAAAAAAAACATATAATGTACCATTACGAAATGAGTTGAAAATTTTGAAAATTTTACCTATGGAGACTGCATCGCGTGGAAACAAAGAATACAAGAAAATGTGAAGTGATTGCAATAGCTAACCAGAAAGGTGGTGTCGGAAAAACAACCACTGCTATTAACCTGGGCGCTTCGTTAGCTATAGCGGAAAAAAAAGTACTGATTATCGACCTGGACCCCCAGGCCAATTCAACCACCGGGCTGGGCATCGACAAAAAAGCGGTGGAAAAAGATGTTTATTCGGTTATCGAAGGACAATGCCAGATGACCGATGCGATTAAAGACCATGAATTACGATTTTTGAAAGTACTGCCCTCCTCCAGGAACCTGGCCCGCTTCGAATTGGAAGTCTCTACCGAAGATGGAAATCATCTCTATTTGAAACGGGTCATGGAAAGCATCAAAGACCAATTCGAATACATCATCGTCGATTCCCCACCCTCCCTGGGACTGCTGACCATCAACGCCCTCGTGGCCGCCGAAAGCGTCCTTATACCCATTCAAACCGAATATTACGCACTGGAAGGACTCTCCGATCTCATGGATACTATTCAACGAACACGGGAAAATTTTAACTCCACCCTGGAAGTTAAAGGGATTCTGCTGACAATGTATGACGAGCGCACCAACCTCTCTAAACAAGTGGAAGAAGAAATCCGCAATTATTTTAAAGCGAAAGTCTATCGCGCTATCATTCCTCGTAACATTCGTTTATCCGAAGCCCCCAGCTTTGGAAAACCCATTCAATTATATGCGATTAAATCCGCCGGATCTCTGGCTTATATGGCTTTAGCCAAGGAGATTATGGGTCAATGACGCGAAAGGTATTAGGAAAAGGCATTGAAGCGATTATCGCCAATAAACCCGTTCTAACCGCAGTCGAATCTGCCGGTGGGCTGATCGAAATCGGGATCGATGAAATTTATCCCAACCCGTATCAACCGCGAAAAAAATTCAGCACCGAAAAAATAATCGAATTGGCAGAATCTTTAAAAGAAGCCGGTATGATTCAACCGGTGGTGGTTTATAAAGAAGATGATAAATATTTTTTGATGGTGGGAGAACGACGGTGGCGGGCTGCCCAATACCTGAAGTGGACAAAAATTCCTGCCATCGTTAAAAACCTGACCCAAGACGATTTGATGGTCGGCGCTTTGGTTGAAAATATTCAACGTGAAGATTTAAATGCCATCGAAGTGGCGGAAGGCATCGAAGTACTGATTCAACAAATGGCCTTAACCCAGGAAAAAGCAGGCGAACGACTGGGCATGAACCGAAGCACCCTGACTAACTATCTCCGCTTGCTTAAACTCCCGGAAGCCGTTAAAGAGAGCGTTATTTCCACGGCAATTTCTCAAGGCCACGCCCGGGCACTTCTCGCTCTCGAAGACAATTCGGCAATCTTGAATGCCTTATCGAAAATTCTTAAAAATAATTTATCGGTTCGTCAAACTGAAAAACTGGTCAAAAACCTTACAAAAGAAAAATTAACTCCCGTTATTAAGGAAGATCCGGATGTCCTTAAAACTGAAGAAAAATTGGCCCGATCGCTTTCTACCCAGGTTAAACTCCATTATGCAAAAAACGGAAAAGGTAAAATCGAAATCTATTTTAACCAGGTGGAAGAGTTTGATCGAATTTATAATATTTTAGTAAAGGAGTAAGTTATGCAACGTACAGAAGCAATGGGAAGAGTGAGTGGATTTATCGATAAAGAAACAGAAATAACCGGGGATATTAAATTTAATGATTCATTTCGAATCGATGGAAAATTTAAAGGCAAAATCATATCGGGCGGCGCATTGATCGTCGGCGAAACCGGTGAAGTCGAAGCAGATATCGAAGCCGGAAGCATTTCCATTAACGGCAGAGTCAAAGGATCTCTCACCGCAGGCGACCGAATCGAAATTTTTTCCCACGGCCGCGTTACAGGGAAATTATCGACTCCAAAATTGATTATCGAGGAAGGTGCTTTCTTCCAGGGTTCATGCCAGATGGAAATGAAAGCCCTGGAAAGTAAAAACAAAACATATGACTCGGATGGAAAACCGATCGAATAATTTTGTTTAGGACACCATAATGAAAATTGCAGCCGTTATACCTTCGCGATATTGTTCTACACGTTTCGAAGGAAAACCCCTGGTGCAGATTTGCGGTATGACCATGATCGAACGCGTATATCGCCAGGTGGAAAAATCGAATCGCTTCAAATCGCAGGAAATTATCGTTGCCACGGATGATCACCGCATCGCTTCCACTGTGAGCAATTTTGGCGGCACTTTCGTTATGACATCGCCGAACCACGTCTCCGGGACAGATCGTACCTGGGAAGTCATGGAAAAAAGAGATTTCGACGCCGTTATTAATATCCAGGGCGACGAACCCATTATTTCGGAAAAATTAATCTCTCATATGGTCGATGAACTCGATTCCACTCGCTGCGAGGTCGTTACACCCATCTATTTTAACTCGTCTTACGATGAATATTTGCTCTCCAATGTCGTTAAAGTCGTTTTTAATAATGAGTCGAAAGCCCTCTATTTTTCCAGGTCACCGATCCCATTCATGAACCCCCGGGCGTTTCCAGGCTTTTACCAGCATATCGGCATGTACGGGTACACAAAAAACGCCCTCCGGCAATTTGTCCAATGGCCGAAATCGATCCTCGAATCAACCGAAAAATTAGAACAACTGCGATTTCTTGAAAACGGCATTAACATTAAGGTTTTCGTTACCCCATATCGCTCTGTCGGCGTCGATGTCCCGGATGACGTCGCCAGGGTAGAAAACGCTATTAAAAACCAACCGGTTGGAAAATAGTTTTTACCGGTACTTAATTTAAATTTAATGAACAAATGAAAATGAGGAACATATGGCAAAATCAAAGTATATTTTTGTAACCGGCGGCGTACTTTCTTCCCTCGGAAAGGGAATAGCCGCCGCATCTATTGGTAATATCCTGGAATCTTACGGATTTTCTATAAACATGGTTAAATTGGATCCTTATTTAAATGTAGATCCCGGTACCATGAGTCCTTTCCAGCACGGGGAGGTATTTGTTACGGACGATGGGGCCGAAACGGACCTCGACCTGGGACATTATGAACGTTTTACCACCACCATCACCACCCAAATGAATAACTGGACCGCGGGCCGCATTTACGACAGCGTTTTACAAAAAGAACGCCGCGGCGAATACCTGGGTAAAACCGTACAGGTCATCCCCCATGTAACCGACGAAATTAAAAGCGTCATCATGGCTTTGGATGGAAAAATCGACATTATCATCGTTGAAATCGGCGGAACCGTCGGCGACATCGAAAGCTTGCCTTTTCTCGAAGCTATCCGTCAAATCGGGCTCGAACTCGAACCCTACGATACATTGTTTATCCATTTAACCCTGGTTCCTTTTATCAAAACCGCCGGGGAACTCAAAACCAAACCCACCCAACACAGCGTAAAAGAACTCCGCGAAATCGGCATTCAACCCGATATCCTCCTCTGCCGCACCGAAATCCCCCTCCCCGACGAAATCAAGAAAAAACTCGCACTGTTTACCAATTTGAAGTTCGAAGATATCGTGAGCGCCCGCGATGTCAGCAATATTTATGAAATCCCCTTGATCTTTAAAAAAGAAGGTTTGGGACAATCGATTTTAAAAAAATTGAACATCATCAAGAAATCCGATAACAATGAAGCCTGGGAAAAGTGGATCGAACAGGCGAAAAATGCCCGAGAAGAAGTTGAAATCAGTATCGTGGGGAAATATATCAAATTGTACGATTCCTACAAAAGCTTGTTTGAAGCACTATATCACGCCGGGGTGACCAATAATGTAAAAGTTAAACTCAACCTGGTGGAATCCGATAACCTCCTGAATTGGAACCTGGATGAAACCTTTAAAAATAGCGGTGGAATATTGGTTCCCGGCGGATTCGGCGAACGCGGCGTCGAAGGTATGATTAAAGCGGTCGAGCACGTTCGCACAAAAAAAATCCCCTATTTTGGAATATGCCTCGGGATGCAAATCGCCTGCGTCGAATTTCTTCGAAACATCGTCGGAATAAAAGATGCCCACTCCTCCGAATTTACAAAAACAACGGTTAATAAAGTTTTTATGAAATTAAAAGAACTGGTGGATGTCGACGATATGGGCCATAATATGCGACTCGGACAATTTACATGCGTTTTGAAAAAAGGAACTCTCTCTTATCAAATTTATAACCGGGAAAAGATTTTTGAACGACACCGCCACCGATATGAATTTAATCCCAATTTTGAAAAAATATTGGAAAACCATGGGATGACCATCAGCGGGAAAAACCCGGAACGCGACCTCGTGGAAATGATCGAATTATCCGGACACCCCTGGTTTCTCGGGTGCCAATTCCACCCCGAATTCAAATCGCGTCCCCTAAATCCTCACCCCATATTTGTTTCTTTTATTAAAGCCGCGAAAGATTTTCGCTCTCTACAGGAATAGTCCAAAATCCACCGCCTAATTTGTCTTCGACGACCAGAAACCTTTTCGTGAAAAGGTTTCTGGACTTCCAAAAGCTTTTGATTATATACTTTTTTAAAAGTTTTGGGAGGTGTCGGAACCTTTTTACAAAAAGGTTCTGACAAAACCGATGGTGAATCGCGGTAGTGGCCTCCGGTGGGAAAAAACCAGCCAAAAACTTTTTTTTGATTACCTATTATTGGAAGAGGGCCGACGACCCACGATCAACGATCCACGACCAACGATTCACGATCAACGATCCACGATCAACGGATAGTGGAAGGGGAAACCGACTACAGCCCACGCGATTCCAAAATGACAACTACTGGAGGGGAACTTTTTTTCTTGACATCACTCCAGGTTCGGTTATATAATTTCTATTCATATTTCAAATCATTATTTAAGGAGAAATACCCGTGAGCGAAATAACCTGGGTGTATATTAAAAACCTGGCCCAACATATAGGGACTAAAGTCGAAATTCGCGGTTGGATCCGCAATAAACGCAGCAGTGGAAAATTGGCATTTTTACAACTCCGAGATGGGAGCGGTTTCGTACAAGCTGTAGCAGAGCTCGCCGTACTGGGAGAAGAGACCTTTAAAATTATCAAAACTATTAAAATCGAATCCAGCTTCATTATCCGGGGAACAGTCAACAAAGACGAACGGGCCCCCAACGGCGTAGAATTGGCTGTCGAATACTTTCAACCGGTTCACTTAAATACCGACGATTACCCGATTGCCAACAAAGATCACAACGTGGATTTCCTGATGGGATACCGACACCTGTGGCTGCGGTCCAAACGTCAATTCCATATCATGACGATACGAAACCGCATCATCAGAGCCATCCGGGATTTTTATTTCAAGGAAGGTTTCAAACAAATCGACAACCCGATTTTTACGGGTTCAGTCGGTGAATCTGCCGGGAACTTATTCTCCTTAGACTATTACGATTACGGGAAAGTCTACCTGGCCCAGACCGGGCAACTTTACCTGGAAGCTGCCGCCCAGGCCTATGGAAAAGTTTTCGATTTCGGCCCGACTTTCCGCGCAGAAAAATCCAAAACCCGGCGACACCTCATCGAATTCTGGATGAACGACACGGAAATGGCTTTCTTTCACCACGACGATAACCTCAAACTCCAGGAACAATTGGTATCTTATGTCGTCCAATCGGTCCTGGAAAATTGCAAGGAAGACCTCGCTGCACTTGAACGGGATTTAACTTTCCTTGAACGAGTCAAACCGCCTTTCCACCGCATCACTTATACGGAATGCATCGAGCGGCTCAAAAAAGACGGGTTTTCTATCGAATGGGGCGATGATTTCGGCGCTCAAGAAGAAATCCACATCGCTAATTTATACGATAGACCGGTTTTCGTAGAAAAATTTCCACGAGCCTTTAAAGCTTTTTATATGCAGCCGGACCCGGAAAACCCAAAAGTCGTGCTGTGCGCAGACCTCCTGGCCAACGAAGGGTATGGCGAAATTATCGGCGGCTCCGAGCGTATCTGGGATAAAGACCTATTGATCGAACGTATCAAAGAATCCGGGTTAAATGTAGAGGAATATAAATGGTACCTGGAACTCCGGGAATATGGCTCCGTACCCCACAGCGGTTTCGGCATCGGTTTGGAACGAACCGTATGTTGGATATGCGGTCTCCAACATATCCGGGAAGCTATACCGTTTGCCCGAACACTATACAGGGTCTATCCTTGATCCACTTAATAATTAATACTTAACACTTAATAATTACCGGTGCTGAGTCTAATCCGAATTGTCGCCTCAATGATTGGGACTTGCCGGCATTTATTGTTCATCGATAATTGTTAAATGTTAAATTAAAAAAAAATCTCGAGAAGTCTGCCAGGATACTATTTGATATAGCCCAGGGATTTTAATTTCTCCTCTTGCTCCATATCCAGTACAATATTGATTTTTGGAGCGATAAACAACGGGTTGGCGTTTATCCAACGGTTTAAAGCATCTTCGAGAAAACGCAGCTTTTGGGGGTTGATGCCTGCCTGGTCCCGGCTCTCGCTGGAATCCGACGCCAGGTCGAAAAGAGATTTAACACCTTGCTCTCGACCCATTATAATGAGTTTCCATTTATCGAAACGAACCGCATAACCGAAGTTTCCCCAGTCCAATTCATGGTAGATAAAACCGGTTTTTTGACCGGGAACGCCCCGGGCTAAAGGCATCAAGCTTTGACCGGGAATCGATGCTTTCGTCTTTTTTTTCCCCACGATATCCATCACCGTCGCGAAAATATTTCCATTGGAAACAGGCTGGTCGACGACACCGGGTCGAACGCTTTTTCCTGTCCCGGGGAACCGTATTATCAACGGGACCCTGAGTTCTTCATCATAAAGCGTATCCCCATGAAGCAGTTGGCCGTGATCCAGGAAGGCTTCACCATGATCCGAAGTGATAATAATCAACGTATTGGGCTCGGGTTTCAGCAGTTCCAGCAGCTCATGGATTTGATTATCGCAAAAATTGATTTCACTGTCGTACCGGTCCACTAACGTATTCAAAGCCCGGGTATCTTTTCGAATATCATCGATGTATTCTTTCGGGTTCGCCATCACTTCCCGCGTCCACTGACTATAAGACCCGCTTTGGAGCGTATAGCTTTTAATCCACGGCATTCGAGGAGAGTATGGGTTATGCGGATCAAAATAATGAACCCACAGGAAATATTTTGAGGATTGCCGGATATGGGAAACCCATTTTTTTAAAGTGTCGTTCTGTGCCGGCGATTCCTGGAACCAATGCGCGATAAAACGATCGAAACCCTGGCTAAAACCTGTGCCCCGTGAGAGGTGACCATTGGAAGAGATGCCGTAGGTAGTATATCCTTCGCGTTTGAGGGCTTCCGCCAGGGTTAGAAATTTTGCATCCAATTTCTCCTGGCCTTGAATCGCTGCATTAGGTCCGCCCGCCACCCCATGAATAACACCATGACTCCTGGGATATAAACCTGTAAAAATCGAAGCCACAGCCGGTGCGGTCCATGAAGCCGTCGAGTACGCATGGGAAAACAACACACCTCCTGCGGCTGCCCGGTCTATCGCAGGAGACGTCCGGCGATAATACCCATAACACGAAAGATGATCCGCTCTCAACGTGTCGATGCTGATCAATATCACATTAACACCCGGTTCCTCTGCCGGTTTCGATTTACATCCGGTAGACATCGACACCGCGACACACAAGCAGCCGATTAATGCCAGGATTCCCATCACATTTAATAAAAAGGTTTTATGAGTCCAAATCATGGCACTATTTTACATCATTCCTTTTTCCTTTGCAATCAAAAGCACCCCGCATCGGGAAAGCAAGAAAGAAAGTGAAAAGAGACGAAAAGAGAACCCGGGGGTTGACTTTCATGACAAATTCCCCATAATATACTCTTAATAATAATTAATAACCCGTAAACAAAATGGAATCTTTACAAGAACTGTTTCGAATCGGCTGTGGACCTTCCAGCAGCCACACCATGGGCCCGAGGAATGCGGCAGAAAAATTCAAAACCATAAACCCCAACGCTGCCTCATACCGGGTTACACTGTACGGCAGCCTGGCGGCCACCGGGAAAGGACACCTCACCAATATTGCCATCACATCTTCCTTTTCTCCAAAAAAAACCGAGGTGACCTGGAAACCCTCGATTGTACTCCCGGTTCACCCGAACGGGATGGATTTTGCTGCACTGGATGAAAACGGGAATACCTTGAATTCGCTTCGGGTGTTTAGTATCGGTGGCGGTGCAATCCTGGAAGAAAACCAAAAGCAATCCTCCAAAACCGTCTACAAACTGACTACCATGGATCGTCTACTTAAATGGTCCGTGCGAAACGGGAAAAACCTGTGGGAATATGTTTTTGAATCCGAAGGGAAATCCATCAAGGATTTTCTTGAAAAAGTATGGGAAGCGATGCTGCGTTCGATCCACCAGGGACTGGAGAACGAGGGGGCTCTCCCGGGGCCGCTTCACCTGGGGCGAAAAGCCTCTTCTTATTATATTAAAGCCCGGAATTTCTCCGGCGAAATGCAAAAATTCAGTTATGTTTTTGCCTATGCTTTAGCGGTTTCGGAAGAAAATGCCGGCGGAGGAATCGTAGTTACTGCACCCACCTGCGGTTCCTGCGGCATACTTCCCGCGGTTCTCTATTGTATGCAGGATATGTACGGATTTTCCGATGGAAAAATTTTAAATGCGCTGGCTACCGCCGGTTTAATTGGAAACCTGGTGAAATACAACGGCTCGATTTCCGGGGCTGAAGTCGGATGTGCCGGGGAGGTTGGGGCTGCTTGCGCAATGGCTGCCGGTGCTGCGGCCTATTTATTGGGCGGAACCCCCCATCAAGTGGAATATGCAGCGGAAATGGGCCTGGAACACCACCTGGGACTCACCTGCGACCCGGTCGCCGGACTGGTACAAATCCCTTGCATCGAACGAAACGCCATGGCTGCCGCCCGCGCACTGGAATCCGCCGCCTTTTCTATTCTCTCCGACGGCAAACACCGCGTTTCTTTCGATTCTGTCGTCGAAACCATGACCCGCACTGGTAAAGACATATCCCAATCCTATAGAGAAACTTCCGCTGCTGGCCTTGCTAAAACCTGGGAAGACAGCAAAAATAAGTAATATCGTTTAAATCTATTCTTATATTATTCGGTTTCCTTCTGCTTTTTAGACGAAAAACCACCCGGAGGATACATGACTAACCTTTTTCGTACCGATGAATCGTTCGCAGTGGAAATGGATAAGGCCGACCCTTTGGCCCCATTCAAAGAACGTTTTTATATTCCCGAAGGCTCTATTTACATGGACGGCAATTCTTTGGGACTCCTCTCCAAGGATTCTGAAAAATCCATAATGGACGCTGTTAATGAATGGAAAAACCTGGCGATCGGCGGTTGGCTGGAAGCCAAACCTCCCTGGTTTTATACGGCTGAAACTTTGGGTGACCTGGCCGCCGGTTTGGTGGGAGCATTACCCGGTGAAGTCGTCTGTTCCGGCGCCACAACCGTAAACATTCATTCCCTGCTCAGTACTTTTTACACCCCCCGTGGAAAACGCACCAAAATCCTCGCCGATGAACTCAATTTCCCTTCGGATATCTACGCGATGTCCGGGCAAATCAAATTGAGGGGCTTAAAACCCGATGAACACCTTATTTTGGTCCCCAGTCCCGATGGTCGCACCCTCGATGAGGATAGTATAATCGAACAGATGACAGAGCAGGTTGCTGTGGCGCTTTTCCCGTCGGTTTTGTACCGCAGCGGTCAATTGTTGGATATGGAAAGGCTTACGCGTGAAGCCCACAAACGTGGTATTGTGATCGGTTTCGATTGTTCTCACTCCGCTGGGGTTGTTCCGCACTGTTTTTCGCAGTGGGGAACCGATTTTGCTCTCTGGTGCAGCTACAAATATATGAATGCCGGGCCTGGTGGCCCTGGATTTTTATATGTGAATAAAAAGCATTTTCATTTGGAGCCTTTATTGGCCGGTTGGTTCGGGTATATTAAGGAAAAGCAATTCGATATGTCTTTGGAGTTTCGTCATGCGCCTTGTGCCGGTGGGTGGCAGATTTCTACGCCGGGAATTTTGGGAGCTGCCTCCCTCTATGGATCGCTTAAAATATTATTGGAAGCAGGGATTCAACGGATCCGGGAAAAATCGATCCGTTTAACCTCTTATTTCATCGACCTGGTGGATTCCATCTTGCCGCAGCAGGAATACAACCTGGTTACCGGCACTCCCCGGGACCCGGGAAAACGGAGCGGTCATGTTTCCCTCGAAGGCGGCGAGGTTTTATGGCAAATCAACCGGGCTTTAAAAGCCCGGAAGGTTATCCCGGATTTTCGTCCTCCCGGTTTGATTCGTTTCGCTCCCATCGCTCTTTATAATTCTTACCGCGATGTATGGCAAACGGTCTGTCACATCAAAGATATCGTCGATACGAAAGAATATGAGTCGTTTAATGCGGACAGGTCTGCAATAACGTGATTTAGTCCTGGATTACAGCCAATATATCGGACCGGGAAATCAGCATGTGTTTGACGCCGTCGATTTTGTATTCATCTCCTGCATATTTTCCAAACAAAACTTTATCGCCGGCTTTGATTAGTTTTTGAAGTTCTTCGTTTGTTCCGACAGCGATGACCTGTCCCATGTTGGTTTTTTCTTTGGCAGTGTCCGGGATGATAATCGAACCGATTTTCTGTTCTAATTCAAGGGGTAGAATCAGCACTCGTTCATCTAAAGGTTGTACTTTCATGTGTGTCTCCTTTTTTGTTAGTTTGAAATCATGATGAAATTTTTTAACATATTTTCATCCTGTTGTCAATCGGCTACAGCTCCCCTAAATCCGCCGCCTAATTTGTCTTCGACGACCAGGAACCCTTTCGAGAAAGGGTTCCTGGACTTCCCAAAGCGTTAGATTATTCACCTTAATAAAAATTTTGGGAGGTGTCGGAACCTTTTTACAAAAAGGTTCTGACAAAACTGATGGTGAATCGCGGTAGTGGGATTTGCTTTTAGCCTGTTGTATCCCGTTTAGTACCAATCCCCCTTTTTATCTTTTCTTCTCACCAATTGTTAATTGCTAATTGATAATTGATAATTGATTCGTCCTTTTTTTCGTT
>Ga0105104_10000420_pt1 | contig 32434 bp, 26 predicted proteins | sample PPLLaktember2015_3_FD_87034 | JGI IMG/M metagenome (GOLD analysis project Ga0105104, IMG submission 87034) | Freshwater sediment microbial communities from Prairie Pothole Lake near Jamestown, North Dakota, USA - PPLs Lake P7 Core (6) Depth... | ecosystem: Environmental > Aquatic > Freshwater >... | reverse complement strand
TATGGACTATTTATATCATATTCCCCAAAATCATCAATGCCACTGGTCCCAGGGCCCAGGGCTTTCTTAAAGTCGGGGAAAGAGACCTCACCCCCGTCCGAGCCGGGGCGAACGGCCTACCCTCTCCCAGAGGGAGAGGGGAAGCGCCGCCTTGTCAGGCTCCCTTCTCCCCCGGGCGTAGTCCCTGGTGTCTTTACCAGGGAGAGAAGGGTCGGGGATGAGGGAGAACCCATTGGATAGAACACTCCCTGGATAAACCACCAGGGACTAACGCAGGAACTTCGCAGGGACCAGAGGCCGCCCTGGACCACCCTGCGGACAGCCACCGATCCGCGGGCTCATCCCAACCGCGGGGGAATAAATCCCCCCGCTATCTTGCAAAGCCGGCTGCGCCGGCTCAGCTGAGACCCAGCGGGTTTTTAGCCGGCACAGCCGGCTTTGCACCCTAGAGGGTGGCTTCAGCCGCCCTCGACCATCGACCCGCTACCCTGCCGCGGCGTTTGCGGTATGAGCCCCTCCCTAAAATGCGTTTTTCAGCATTTTGGGGAGGGGTTGGCTTTTGCGGCAAGTGCACATACGCTTAGCGTATGATCCTTTTGACCAGCGCTAACCCCCTCCTAACCTCCCAGCTGGACTAAAACATCCCCTGGATAATGCACCAGGGACTGCGCCAGCCCCAGAGGCCGCCCTGGCCCACCCTTCGGGCAGCCACCTACGGCTGGGCAAACGGGGGAGGAATACTTCCCTGTTCGCGGCCGATCTCAAATTCGTTCTCTCTTTTATTTACTTTCCTGATCCAGCTCGGGACCGGATAATTGGGATTTAATTTTTTTCATCATTTCCTCAAATTCTTTGAGGATAGCAGCAGCGCCCTCACCGGAAGTGTACGCTTCTCTCTCTTCGGATGTCATTTCTTTTCCTGCCTTATCCATCACCTCTTCGCTAACCAGGATCGGGCTGCCGGTGCGAACTGCTAATGCCAGCACGTCGCTCGGCCGCGCATCGATTTCCTTGATCTGGTCACCCGCCCGCAGTCTCGCCACCCCATAAAAGACCGAGTCTTTGAGCGCTTCGATGCGCGCCTCCTCCAGGTGGGCGCCGAAGGCCTCCAGGATGCTGGCTACAAAATTGAAGGTCATCGGCCGGGGAGTCGGGTAAGCGTGCAGACCCAGCGCAATTGCGCCTCCTTCGGCAGGGCCCACCCAGATATGCAGCATTCGCTTTGCCGCCTTATCTTGCAGGACCACGATGTGCTTTTCATCTTGCCTGACGATATCCACTACACTGGCTTCAACCATTGGTTTCCTCCTTCTTATATCCTTTTGGACCCTCTCGGTTTCCGTTAGAGCTGGAACCAGGTTTTCACGGAGCTGGTTCCGGGCGCGGTGCAGGCGGACTTTTACGGCCCCCACCGATAGACCGGTAAGCGCGGCCACTTCCTGCAGGGTGAGGCTGTCGTAGTAATACAGCAGGGTGGCATCCCGCTGAGATGGGGGCAGCTCCTCGACCGCTGACAAAACCCGCCGGTGCCATTCTCGTTCAGCGGCGATCTCATCCGGCAGGTTTGTTACCGGATTTACGCTCCAACCGTTCGCAATGTAGCGCCCTTCCACGCTGCCCGGAAGCGGTGAGATCTGCCGTTTTAGACCGCGCAGGTAGCCCTTGCAAATATTCAGCAAGATGCCAAACAGCCAGCTTCGAAAGCGTTCTTCCTGGCGCAGGCGATCCAGAGATAGATATGCCTGCAGCATGGCCTCCTGGCTCAGCTCCTGGGCAATATCCTCCGACGCGACCAACCGCAGGGCAATCCGATTTGCGTAATGCTGGTAACGCTCGTAAAGCTCTCCAAAAGCTTCCCGGTCTCCAGAGCGCGCCTGGATCACCAGCTCGCGATCCGTTTTTTGGATCACACACCTCCTCGTGCAGGTCTATGTGCGACCTAAACTCAATTAATAGTGGGAGATTTCGAGGAAAAGGTTACAGAAGGAAGTTTGCCCGGTCAACCCCCTACGATCGGGTTGCCCACATCGTCGCGATAGATATCCTGGATCTGGCGCGTAAACAGTTCAACCTCAGCGGCGACCTGGTCGTGCGGGTATCCGTACAGGCGCTGGATCCTTTCCGCCAGTTTATCCACATCCCCATCGATCTCATCCAGGTCACTTTCGGTCAATTTCCCCCACTGGCGTTTTACAATGCTGCGCAGCTGGTTCCAGCTTACCTTTAAAGGATTTTTATCTAAAGGGTTCCCATCCATTTTTTATCCCCAATCGCCGCTCTAAAATTGCAGGCCTTTACCCGCCGATCTCGCTCATGACCCGGTTGGTGGCAAACTGGCCTTCAGCCAGTCCATGCCCCCAGGGCTTGTACCAGATCCCATCCAGGATGATCTGGCGCAGGTCATCAATACTGGCCCCCGCCCGCAGGGGCGTCAGCAGGTCTACTTCTTTATCCCGCAGCAGGCACAGACGCAGTACTCCGTCCGCGGTCAGCCTGGCCCGCGTGCAGGCCGAACAAAACGGTGCGGTCACCGAAGAGATCAGGCCAATCTCCCCTTGCGCTCCGGGCAGCCGGTAGATCTGCGCTTCGCCGTCCAGGTCGCCGTTATTGAGCGTTTCCAGGGGGCCCAGGGCATCCGAAATCCGCTGGCGGATCTCCCCGGCTGTCACCACCTGGGTCTGCTGGAGCTCGGTTGCTCCGGCAAACGGCATCATCTCGATAAAACGCATCTGCCAGGGATGCTCGAGCGTCAACTGCGCCAGGCTGACCACATCATCTTCGTTATAGCCGCGCACCACGACTGCATTGAGTTTGACCGGCGCCAGCCCGGCGGCTTCCGCCGCCACAATCCCCTCCCAAACCTGGTCCAGCGACCCCCAACGGGTCACCCGCTTGAAGCGCGCCGGATCGAGCGTATCGATGCTGATATTCACCCGCTGCAGCCCGGCTTTTTTGAGCGGCCCGGCCAGTTTGGACAGCAGCACGCCGTTGGTGGTCATGCTCAAGGAGCGCACGCCGGGGGTCGCGGCAATCCCTTCCACCAGCTCCACCACCCGCGCCCGCACCGTCGGCTCTCCGCCGGTCAGGCGGATCTTGTCGAACCCCAGCCCGGCAAACAGGCGGACCAGCAGCAAGACCTCATCGTCCTGCATCATCTCCGCATTGGGCCGGAAGGTCATATCCTCCGGCATGCAGTAGACGCAGCGCAGGTTGCAGTGGTCGGTCAGGCTGATGCGTAAGTAATGGATTTTTCTACCAAATCGATCGAGAGCCATAAGGATATCCAATAAAAACGATGTAATTTATATGAATTATACCTTATAAAACAAATAAAAGGCGCCCGGTCAATTCGACGTTTCATCCATCCTGCGCACGGAGACGAATGTCAGATAGCAGACCAGCAGGAATGAGGTGAACAGGATGGTAAATCCAAAAAATCTCAGGTTGTCGAAGGGGTTTACCAGCCAGACGGCGATATCCTTCAGGATCGCCTTGGGGTTGAAGAGCAGGTCCCAACTGTTCCAGCGCTCGAAGCGTCCCAGGTAAATCCCCAACCCGCTCAGCCCCAACGCGACGCCCACGAAAAACCAGCTCGCCAGCCGGCCGAGATAGTTCATGATCAAAAACTGCATGGTTCTCAAAGAGGCGATGGACAGGAAGATCCCCGTCCAGGCAAAGCTGGCCAGGAGCAGGAGGTCGTACCAGAGCGGGATGTTCCAGTATTCTTCCAGGTGAAGGAAGTCGGTTACGATGTAGGCCGCGTTGGGAAAGAAGATCAGCCATAACCCGCCGGGGATGATCAGCAGCCCCCAGCGGCGCGAAAACAGCCGGTGAGTGCCGTCGGCCCAGATGCTGCAGAGATAGGGAACCCAGGCCAGGAAGAGGTTCCAGACCAGGTTGGCGTACACCCAGTGGTTATCCGATAAAAGGACCCGCCCGACGTATAGGCTGAGGGCTAACGCGCTGGAGAGCAAGATCGGGTATAGAGATTGCCTCAGAAAAAACCTGTTCAAGCCGCCTAACAGTTTGAACAACATCACCTCCCTTCGATCGGATTACAAAACCTTTAGGGTAGACCCCCTGCTCGTCTTCTCCACCTCAATCCGGTTCGGAAAGAAATCCTTGAGCTCTTCCAGGTGGGTGATGACCAGGATCTTTGAAAAATCGGGGCGGACCAGGTTGATGGCTTCGATCAGCTTCTGCCGCCCCTGCGCATCCTGGCTGCCGAACCCTTCGTCGATCACCAGGGTCTGCAAGCGCGCCCCTGCCCGCTGCGCCAGCACTTTAGAAAGCGCCAGCCGGATGGCAAAATTGACCCGAAAACTTTCCCCCCCCGAAAACATTTCATAATCGCGCGTCCCCGCCCCGTCGCTGATCAGGATATCCAGCGTTTCGCGCAAATCGGCACGGTTCTTATCCTTGTATTCGCGCTGGGTCTGGAAGCTGACCGACATGTTGCCACCAGACAGGCGCTCGAGCAGCTCGTTGGCCTGCGATTCGATCTCCGGAAGAGCCTGCTCGATCAATAAGGCCGGGACGCCGTCTTTGCTAAAGGCGCGTTCCAGGGTCTTATGCTGCGAGGTCCGCAGGGTCAGGTCGTTCCGGCGGGCAGACAGCTCTATCTGGCGGGAACGCAGGTCTTCCAGCACCAGTACCTTTTGACGGGCTGCTCCAACCTCCATCCGCAGCCGGTTCTCTTGCTCGCGGAGTTGGAACAGGTCGGATTCGGCCTGACCCAGGTCGGGCGCATCGGCGGCGGCGGCTGCATATGCGCCAGCCGCCTGGAGATAAGCAGCTTCCTGCTGGGTGACTTCTTCCTGGAGAGCTTTCGCCTGCTTCTCCAGATCGGCGGTCTCGCGTTCCAGAGGACCCAGCGCGGCCCGCGCTTTCTCCAGCCCGCGTAAAGCGCTCTCGCTGGAACGCCCGGCCTGCTCTCTGCGGCGCAGCTCGTCATGAGCGGCGGCATCGTAGCCCAGGGCGCGCAGGTCCGCGTCGATCCGCGCCAGCTCGGCCTGGAATTCCAACGCAAAATTGTTTTCAGCCAGTGAACGGGCAATCTCCTGCTCGCGGGGAGCCCCGCGCGCCAGCCAATCCGCTTCCATTTGCGCGATCTGCTGCTGGCGCGCGTGGGCCTGGTCGAGCTGCCGCCCCAGGCCGCGCAGCTCGCTCTCGGCCGTAGAGAATCCCTGGTACTCGCGCTCCAGCTCGCCCAGGCGGGTTTCGAACTCGCGCAGCAGCGCCTGGTTCTGGCGGTAGCGCTCTGCCAGGGTCTTGCCCTGTTGATTGAGGGTGGCGATCAACTGTTCGCGCTCCTGCAAGCTGAGCGGCTGCCCACATAAGGGACAGGTCGCCCCCTCGCTGTGCTCCAGCTTCCCGATGCGCTCTCTGAGCTCTTCCATCTCCCCTTTCAGGCGCGGGTTTTCCGCGCGCGCATCGGCCTGGCTCTGGTGCAGTTCTCTGAGCTGGCCCTCGATTTCGCCGCGCTGTTTGATCCGGGCTTCTGCCTGGCCCATAGCCTGCTCGATCTCCTTGATCTGGCCCTGCAGTACTTCCACCTCGCTCTGCCCGGCGCTCACCATCTTTTGCATCTCCGCAAGCCGCTGCTGCTCGACCTGCAGGGCGTGGCGGGCTTTCTCGATCTCCAGCAGGGGGCCTGAGCGGGTCTTCTCGTGCTCGCGGAAGCGCGCCGCCGTCTCATCCCAGCGCTGCAGCTCTTCGCGCGCCGCCTGCCAGGCCTGGTAGGCCGCCTCGATCTGCTCCGCCTGCTCCAGTTGGACGGCGTATGTCTGGCGCTCGGACAGGCGCTCTGAAAGGCGAGTCTCCACGCGGTCCCGGTTCTGCTGCCCGGTCTTCCACTGCCGTTCCAGGTTTTCGACCATGTCGCGCTGGCGGGCCAGCGAGTTGACCAGCTGGCGCAGGCTTTCTACCGCACTCTCCTGGGCGGTGCGTGTCTTGGCCAGGTTTTCCAGGGTCGCCTCCAGTTCTTTCAAGCGCGCCTGGCGGCTGGCCGCTTCGCCCAATTCGGCATTGATCTCGTGCAGCCGTCCATCGATCGCGGTACACTCCGCCTCGAGCGCTTTGCGCCGCTCGACTGTCTTCTCGCGGTATTCCTCCCATACTTCCAATCCCAGGATGCTGCTCAGGATGCGTTTGCGGTCGCTGGGACGCTGCTGGGCAAACTGGTCTGCTTTACCCTGCAAAAAGAACGAGGCATTGGTAAAGGTCTCGTAATCCATCCGCAGGGTTTGCTGGATGCAGGTTTCCGTGTCGCGCACCGAGCGCTCGGTAAGCGGTTTCCAGTTCCCCTCTCCGGCTTTGCCGTCCTGGCGGATATAAAATTCCAGCAAGGTAGCTTTATCGCGCGGCTTGCTACGCTGCACCCGGTACACATTCTTTTCGTAGGCAAAGTCCAGGCGCACCTCGGCGGCATCGGAATGCGAATTGATGATCGAATCATCTCGCTTGCGCGCCTGGCCAAACAGCGCCCAGGTTATGGCGTCTAGCAGGGAGGATTTGCCCGCCCCATTTTGGCCCGAGATACAGGCCAGCTCGAAACTGGTGAAATCCAGGTCGACCGCGTCGCGGTAGGAGAGAAAACCAGATACGTTCAGGTGGAGAGGGATCATGGGAGGAAGGAAGAATGGGGGGAAGGCAATTGGGGAGAAGGCAATTCGGGATTAGGATTGGACAATAATTATCAGGTCTCAAAAAGGGGTCAAACTGAATATTTTGAAGAAACGGTTCGGTGAATTGCGGGGGCAATTTGGGTAGGGGCGAAGCATTCGGAGGAGATGGGGTGGCCCATTGGCAACCAGGCTGCCTAATGCTTCGCCCTCCCGCCGGCTGCGAAATACATTATATGGACGGAGCTTCCCGAACGGTCTCGCTGACTGTTCACTGCCGGTCATTATAGCATAAAGGGATGGGTGCTTTCTTCCCGGGTGGATTTGCGTTTTGGGAGCGGGGGGGAAAGCACCTACCCACTGGAGAAGAACGCTCCTGTACCTTCGGCCAACCCCTCCCTGAAGGGCGGGGCAAAGATTCCCTTCCCTTCAGGGGAGGGTTAGCGCAGTCCCTGGTGTAGTTGCCAGGGAGGAGAGGTGGATCAGATCGAGGAGTCTCGCCCCCTGGCCCGCCCTGCAGGCAGCCACCCATCCGCGGGGGATAAATCCCCCCGCTATGTTTGCAAAGCCGGCTGCGCCGGCTCAACCCGATTCCCAGGGATTTTTCAGCCAGCGCAGCCACCCTCGGCCCTCGACCCGCTACCCCCCGCGGCGTTTGAAGTCTGAGCCCCTCTCCAAAATGCGCACTTTGTACAGACTGGAGAAAAGGGTTACACCTGTGCATGGACATGGGTAACACATTTTGTAGAATCAGGCATGAGGAGGAAAATACCCCCTTTTGGGTGCATTTCAAGGAAGTGAGATGCGGGCATGGTAACTATCGAGGGACTGATTGATGATGCGAAGTGTTATGAGGCTTTTTCGAGTTCGTTCAGCCAGATTCAACGTGACCCGAACCGGGTGAACCCTGCGTACTGATTGTGCACAATTACGGTTCCCCTACCTAACATCTGGGCCTTCTTGTGCAGCTGTTCAAGCAGCATATCGCTAAGTTGACCGTAGATTTCAATCGTCGCCAGGTTGATCATTTCCGTGAACTTACGGAAAGCTGGGCCAGCCACATTCATGTGGAATTCCATTGATGCAGCATCAGGATGAACCGCGACGAGAGTTATTCGGGTTCCGGTCTCATCGATGTAAAAGTTGTAAGAAATCAGCTGGGGCTCGCGATCTTTGACGAACTCCACCAACTCTTTTATGGCTACCTTGAGTTCCTCCAATTTCCCTCTACGGATCTCAGAACTGTCGATGTACACGATAAACTCAGACATAATGCACCTTTCCTTCATTTTTGGAGAGCGCTTCAAATTCATAATCAGGCATGCGCGGAATGAAGCAGACATCGCTCAAAAGGTATGGTGTCCACGCCGCCAATCGAATGATTTTCCAGGCTATTTTTGTGAAGCGAGGGTCAATGGCGTAAACATTTAGATATTTAATATGATATTACTCAAATATCTCCCTCTTTCAATAGTCAAATCCAAAAATGGGCTGTCCAAATGGTAAGTATCTAGCAACTGATTGATTATGCGCCCCATTATTTCAAGAAGTGGAATAATCGGACAAATCGTGTTTTAATTGGGTATAAATAATAATGAGACAAGTGACGGGCAGTGCTGGATGCCCACATCCTTTGATTTCGGAGGAAACATGTTCGGTACGCTTATCCGTCGTTATCCGGTACAGGTCTTCTGTGTGGCAACCATCCTGCTTTCTTTTGCCGCCTATCTGCTGCCTATCCCCCGTGAGGTGGTTCCCTTTATCATGGTGCTGATCCCCACCGGGGTCGCCCTGGTTTGCGCTGCTGTAGAGGCGGGCGGCGCAGGTGTGCGTGCTCTTCTGGGAAAATTGAGCTTCTCGAAGCTCTCTCTTCGATGGATCCTTGTCGCAGTGGCCATCGCAGCGGCCATGCGACTGACCGTCAGCCTGGCGGCGCTGCTGCTTGGCTGGATCCCTGCCATCCAAATCCGCCCGGTGCCGGTGGGCGGCGTGCTCGCATTGGCGTTGATCTTCATTCTTGCGGGGCTTCTCGAGGAGCTGGGCTGGCGCGGCTTCGCCCTTCCCCACATGCTCGATCGGACCTCACCGCTGGTCTCCGCCCTGGTACTCGGAGCAGCCTGGGGCGTGATCCATTTCGCTCTCCATCTGCCGGGAATGCCATCTGCGGGCGAACCGCTGCTCGCGACATTGATCGCATTGACCGGCCTCTCGGTGATCCTTACCTGGCTGTTTATCGAGAGCGGTGGGAGCGTCCTGCTCACCACCCTGTTCCATGCCGCGCAAAGCTTTTTTGTAATTTTCAACGAAGGAGTTACCCTTCGCCAACAAATCTGGTTGATGGCCGCCGTGTGGGCCATTACTGCCCTGATTGTGGTTCTCACCCGCCGGTCGATCCGCGCTCAGGCCAGGCTCAAACTGCCGGTGCAACCCAGCCTGGGGTGATCCTATAAATTTAGAAGCCTAAATACCGTCGGTTCGGGATAAAGGTAAAAGAGAGTTTTCGGATATATCCACAAAAAAATGACCTCTCTTCCGATTGAGAAGAGAGGTCAACAGCGATGTGGTGGTATATTCTTTTTAGAAGACCCGGCTGTCCGGCATCCAGGAGGAAGTGAAGGTGCACTGGATACGAGGAAACCTCCCTCCTGGATGCCGGCCAGCGCCGAGTAGTTCTCGGCATTGATGACCGCGATTGGCCACCCCGTTCCCCTGGCCAGCGGTGGATCCCTGACCACAGTGAGCGCCCCCTACCAGGAATCCGGTTGCTTTGTTGATAATAGAAACGAAATTCAGTTGAGAATGTTACAGGGAATTTTAGGGAATTACAAAAGTGAGGAACGCTCTAGTTTCCTCACTTCGGTTCCGGCGGGCTGCCATTGACCACCTGGCGGGCCAGGTCTTGCAGGGTCTTGATCTCCAGCGCATCCGTATGGTTTGAAAGCCAGTATTTCTCGAGCAGCTCCAGCGGGGTCAGGCTGCTGATGGTCTGGTCTTGCGGCAATCGGATGCGCGTTTCGGCCTGCGGACGCTTGACCAGGTGGAACTCAAAAGCCCCGGCGGCATATTCGCGTAAATCCGACTCATCCAGCAGGGTTTCCCAATCACGCGGGTATTCCACACTCAGCCGGATGATCGCCCCCTCCATCAGCTCCGGCTCTGGCAGCGCTTCGCGAAGCTGCTGGTTGACATCGTCCGCGGATGTCAGGCGTACGTAGCGGTCGATAAACGGTCGCACCCCAGACAATTTGCGCCATTCGAAAGTCGTTCGCTGCCGGCTGATATCTGCGATCACAAAACAGCGGTCTTCTTTAGCCTCACCAAAATCCACCCGTTCGATCGACCCGGGGTAGATGACCGGGGGATAGGAGTTCTCATTCAGATTCTGCGGCTTATGGATATGTCCCAGGGCCACGTAATCCAGGCGCCCGTCGCGCACCAGCGATCCGGGAAGGACCAGGTCAGCGCCCAGCATGACCGTGCGCTCGCCCCCGTAGGTCGCCCCCTGCACCGAGCAGTGCGCGGTCAAAATCACGGGTAGGGCGGGATCAATCTGCTCCAACCAGCCCTGGACCAGGTAGGTCAGGCGCTCCTCGAGTTCGGCATACACCTGGGTAGGGTCGGCGGCGCTCATATCGAGCGAAGCCATCAGGTTCGAGCGGTTGACCCACGGCAGGGCCAGGACTTGCAGGGGCAGGTCTTCCAGATCGACCGGGTGGAGGAAGCACGGGCGCGACAGCACCCGCACGTGCGGGATTTCCAGGGTTTCGAACTCCTGGATGGCATGCGCCCTCCCCATGGATGGAGATAGGTCGTGGTTGCCCACCAACAGCAGGGTGGGGATCCCGGCCCGCGATAGACGCATCATGCGCCGGCCCCATTCGCGCTGAAAGGTCGGCGCGGGTGTGCGGTCCTTGTAGGCATCCCCGGCAAACAGAACCAGGTCCACCTTCTCTTCGATGGCCGTATCTACAATCGTGTCCAACGACTTGAGGAAATCCAAGACACGCATCGGCAGCCCGCTTTCCGGGTCATGCCGGCCGTAATTGGCCATATCGATATGTGCGTCGGCAAAATGTAGGATTCTGGTCATAGTCAGGGGGTCGCTCCCAGGGCTGCCAGCTCCTGAACTGCGGGGGGGAAACCCGCATGCATCTCAAGGCTTTTGCGCAGGTCTTCGATCGCTCCCTGGGTGTCGCCCAGGGCAGCCTTGGCCCGCGCGCGCCAGACATAGCTCTCTTCGAGGACCGGCTCGTCGCTCAGCCGGCTCAGGGTCGTGGTTGCCAGGTTGATCACGTCATTATAGCGCCCGGCGTAAAAATAGGCAAAATAGGCCCCGGTCTCGTACCATAGGATCCGCCAGGGTCGTTCATTTTCGGGGATATCCGGATACATGCGGAAGGCCTGGTCATAAGCCGCGGCCGCGCCGGCAAAATCCCCCAGGTTTACCAGGCTGGAACCGCGGTTATACCAGGCAAAATACTGCTCGCGTCCCTGGAGAGCGGCCGTCTCGTTGGAGGCTCGCTCCACCGCCAGCTGGAAGTTGGCCGTTTCATCGGCGTCCGCGCCCAGCATTGCCATTACCTCGGCCTCTCGCTCGGGAGGATAGATCACCAGGTAGATATAGTTGAAGTCCTGCCAGAAATTTTCCAGCTCGGCATAAGGGACGGGCAGGTTCTCCATGATATAAGAATCCTGGGCGATAAAGCGCTGTTTGTCATCTTCATAGCCGGTCAGCACCTCGTAATGTCCCATCCAACCTTCGCCCGAAACCTCAAAACCCTTTTCCACCACCACCGGGAAACCCGCCGCGATCAGCTGCTTGAGCAGGTCCAGGTTGCCCGCCACGCGCACGATGGCTCTCAAACCGGTGTGCTCGTCCACGTACGCTTTCATCTCGTACGGCATGACGTTTTTGTCGCGCGGGTTGGGTTTGAGCACCGGCGCGGTGTCGCGCTGGTCGCCTTTCCAGCCCCAGTACGTCAGAGCCATCGCCAGGGTGGCCGGGCCGCAATTGTTCCACTTCTGATATTCATGTACCACCCCGGTCAGCCGTATGGAAACCGGAATGGGGGTCGGGATCAGGGTGGGTGTCGCAGAGGGCAGCGGCGTGGTCTCTATCCCCGGTGTAGTCATTTCATTGGGTGTGGGTGTTGGCGTTGGCGTCATGGCGCTGAGCGTTGCTGCTACCGCCGTGGCAATCTGCCCGGGGGCGATTGTACCTCCCGCGTCCTGCGGGACGAACACCACCTGTTCGGGTGGGGCAAGGGCGTATTTAACCTTAGCCCGCGCGGCTTCTACGCGCCAGGCCAGCCGGTCATGGATGGGGGGAAGATTATAGAGGACCGCCCCGCCCAGGCAGATGATGATCGGTGCTAACAAAGCAAACAGGATAGGCTTGCGCATAAGGGCATTATAACAAATAATCTATCTCGCGGTTTACCAGCGGAATCAAACATCCATTGAGATCTGAAACGGCGACTACAAACCTACCCATTAACCAACTGTAAAAACTGCTCGACAATGCGCGGGTCGAACTGCATGCCGGCTTGCTCCTTGAGATACCTGCGCGCTTCTTCTTTGGACCACGCTTTCCGGTAAGGCCGGTTGGAGATGAGCGCGTCCCACACATCCACCACCGAGAAGATGCGCGCCGAAAAGGGAATCTCTTCCTCGCGCAGCCCGCGCGGGTATCCACTGCCGTCCCACCGCTCGTGATGGTTGTAGGGGATTTCCAATGCGCGGCGCAGGTAGGTGATTGGGTAGAGCAGTTCGTAGGCATATTCAGGGTGCCGGCGCATGATCACCCATTCTTTCTGGGTCAGCGGACCCGGTTTATTCAAGATCTCATCCGGGATCCCCATTTTTCCGATATCATGCAGCAGCGCTCCCCGGCGGATATGGATGAGATCTTCATCGCTGATATTCAGATGCCGCGCCAGGTCCACAGCCACCTCGGCCACCCGCACGGTATGTCCCTCAGTCTCCTTGTCTCGTAGATCCAGGGTACGCACCCAGCCCTCCAGCGTGGTTTCATAGGCCAGGCGCAGCTCCATATTCGAGCGCTGCAGGTCTTCAAAAAGCTCGGCCATGTCCACCGCGATGGAGGCCTGACCGGCCAGGCTTTCCAGGAAATCCAGCCATTCCTGGTCCGGAGAGCGCGGCGTGCGCAGGAACACTTCCAGCACCCCAATCGCCCGGCCTTTGGCCACCAGCGGCGCGCAGACATACAGGACTACCCCTTCCACGTTCAGGAACTCTACAAAATTCCGCGTGGCATCCGCGAACTCCGGCCCCTGGGCTTGCACGATCTGCCGCTCGCTGATGCACTTCCAGGCATACCCCTTCGCGATAGGCTGCGCCGGCCGGTCGGCGACCTGCAGGCGAAACCCGCGCCCGGCCGCATATTCCAGGCTGTGCAAACCCTGGTTGAGCAAAAGGATATCGGCCGCGTCGACCTCCAGATGGTGGACTACATTTTCCAACAGCACCTCCAGGGTGGTGCGCAGGTTCAAGCTGGCGCTGATGGTGATATCGATCGTACGCAGCGCGGACATTCTTTCCAGGTGCAGGCGGATGCGCTCTTCCGTGCGCACCCGCTCGGTGACATCCCGGGCGATACCTTCTACAGCCACCAGCACACCCGCGTCATTATAGATTGGGGCGTAGTGCTGCTCGGTCCAAATCAGAGCGCCATCTTTTCGCACCCAACGCAGCAGGACCGGTTTTTGAAAATCACGGTCCGTCTGGAATTGGGTTTCCAGCAGTGAATGGTCATCCGGGTGGACCCTATTTATGCCCAGCTCAGGATCGGCATAATGCTCCTCCGGGGTATATCCGGTGATGCGGGTAACCGATGGGCTGACATATTCAAAACCGGGGACAGGCAGCAGCCGGAAGCGGTAGATGATATCCTGGGCATTCTCTGCCAGGCGGCGGAAACGCTCCTCGCTCTCCTGGAGCGCCTGGCGCTCCAAATCGAACTGGTGGTGGTGGTAGGCATTTTCCAGAACGGAGGGAAGCTGAAAAAGATAGCCGCTGTTTTTGACCAGATAATCGGCCGCTCCCAACCGGATGGCCTGCATGGCAATATCCTGGCTCCCATGGCCGGTGACCATCACGATGGGCGTCTCCACCCGGAAACCCTCGCGCAGCTCCTTGATCAGCTCCAGAGCATTCATACCCGGCAGGCGGAAATCTAACAGCAGCACGTCAAACGGCTGTTGCACTGGTTCGCCCGCGTACAGGTCCAGGACATCTTCCGCGGACGGGACGTTCACCAGCTCGATATGGGCGGCATTGGCTGCCATGTGCCGGCGGGTCAGGTCGGCGTCGAGCGGGTTGGATTCCGCGTACAGCACCCGCAGGCGGCGCAGCCTGGAACCCCGAAACGTGTGCCGCCGCCGCATGACATTCTCCAGGGTGATCGGAAGTCGTTCGATGGACGTGGCCGATTTAACCACATAGTCATCCGCGCCTGCCTTGAGCACCGCCACAACCGTTTCCTCGTCTCCCCGCCCGGTGATCACGATCACCCCCGGCGCTTCAGGATCCTTCTGCAAATCGCTCAACAGATCAAAAGCATCTCCATCCGGCAGGCGCAGATCCACCAACACCAGGTCGGGGGTTGGCTCCTCAGCCAGGCGGGCGCGGGCTTCGGCCAGGGTCGGCAAGATCTCCAGCGAATAGCCCTGCTCATTTTTCATCAGGCTGCGCCGGGCCAAATCAGCGTCCAATGGGTCATCTTCTATGTATAGAATCCGGATCATCGAGGCAGCTCCAGAAAAAAGGTTGATCCGCGCCCAGGTTGGCTCTCGACCCAAACCCGCCCGCCCATCCTCTGCATCGCCAGGCGAACGATGGCCAGGCCAATCCCGGTGCCGGCATATTCTTCAGCGGGATGCAGGCGATGGAAGATCTCGAAGATGCGGTCCTGGTAGCGCATATCGAAACCGATCCCGTTGTCACGCACCCAGATCCGGCAGGTTTGTTCACCTGCTTCCGAGCCAATCTCGATGCGCGGGTGCAGGGTATGCGCGGTAAACTTTAGCGCATTATCCAGCAGGTTGCGCAGCGCCTGCGCTAAACCTTCTACCTCAGCCAGCACCTCCCCACACTCCACACGCGCCACCAAATCAACCCTGCGCTCCTGAATTTCCTGTCTGCGCTCGGAGATCAACCGATCGGCCAGGGCAGGCAGATCCACGGGGTACTTCACCAGCGAGCGCCATTCGAGCTGTGAATAGGCCAACAAATCATCGATCAGCCGGCTCATCTGGGCAGATGCCAGGCAGATGCTGTTTACAAAGCTGGCTCCTTCTGTGCCCAACTGCGCGGAATGACCTTCCAACAGCAGCCGGCTGTAGCCCTCGATCCCGCGCAGGGGCGCCTTCAGATCATGCGAAACCGAATATGCAAATGACTGCAGCTCGCGGTTGCGCGACTGCAGCTCGCTCGTGCGCTCTTCGACACGCAGCTCGAGCTCTTGCGTGTATCGCTGCAGCATCTGGTTGGCTTTGTTCTGGATCTGCTCTTCACGGCGCAAGATCAGAAACAATAAAACCCCGGTTACCATGACGAACACCCAACCTTTGTAAGTTTGCATGGCGAGGAGCTGCAGCGGATCGGAAATCAGCTCGGTCAAAACACGGTCGGACAGGAAGATCCACAAACCTGCAAAGACCAGATAAGAGAGCGTAACCCGCACCGGCGCGCCTGGTTTTACTACCATATTGTGTCCCTTTCTAAGCCTTCCCCCACCTGGCAAAACGCATAAGAGATCGGTCATCCCCAAACCGATCCCTGCAGACCGCCAACGCAAAAGGAGTTATAGCATATTTTAAGGCTAAATCACAGATTTACAACGATTAAACGAAAAGGACCCCGAGATTAATCTCGGGGTCCTTCATTTCCGGTCCACTTTCTACCGTCTACCGTTAGCTTGTTTCGCGGAACTCGCCTTCCACAACATCTTCACCGCCGTGTGTCTCTCCCTGGCCGGCCTGGGTGGCTCCATTGCTGCCCTGGGGCTGCTGCGTTTGTGCGTAGACCTGCTGTCCGAGAGCATTGACCACGTTTTGCAGGTCCTGGCTTTCCCGGCGGATCTGTCCGGTGTCGTCACCCTTGACCGTCTGGCGGAGCTGGTTGATCTTGCTTTCCACATCCGCGCGGACGTCGCCGGCGACCTTGTCACCCAGGTCGCTCACCGCTTTTTCGGCCTGGTACATCAAGGTGTCCGCCTGGTTGCGGGCGTCGGCCAGTTCGCGGCGGCGCTGGTCATCCGACTCGTGCTCTTTGGCCTCGCGCACCATGCGCTCGATATCGTTTTTGTTCAGGTTGGTAGAGGCCGTGATGGTAACCTTTTGCTCCTTATTGGTAGCTTTATCGCGGGCAGTGACGTTCAGGATCCCATTGGCATCGATGTCAAAGGTCACTTCGACCTGCGGCAGGCCGCGCGGGGCGGGTGGAATGCCATCCAGCCGGAAGCGGCCCAGGCTCATGTTGTCTCCTGCCATAGGGCGCTCACCCTGCAAAACGTGCACGTCCACCGCAGTCTGGCTGTCTTCCGCCGTGGAGAAGGTCTCCGTCCGGCGCACCGGGATGGTCGTGTTGCGCTCGATTAGGGGTGTCATTACGCCGCCCAGAGTTTCCACACCCAGCGAAAGCGGGGTGACATCCAGCAGCAGCACGTCTTTGACCTCGCCGCCCAGCACGCCCGCCTGGATGGCAGCGCCGATCGCCACTACCTCATCCGGGTTGACGCCCTTGTTGGGCTCCTTATTGACCAGCTTGCGGACCAGGTCCTGGACCATCGGCATGCGCGTGGCGCCGCCCACCAGGACGACTTCATTGATCCCCTCGACACCTACGCCCCCATCTTTTAGCGCGGCCTCAAACGGTCCGCGCAAGCGGGCGACCAGGTCTTCACTCATCTGCTCGAATTTGGCGCGGTTCAGGCGGTACTGGAGGTGTTTGGGGCCAGAGGCGTCCGCGGTGATGTACGGCAGGTTGATCTCGGTCTCCATTACGCTGGAGAGCTCGATCTTGGCCTTTTCAGCCGCCTCACGCAGGCGCTGGAGCGCCTGGCGATCCTGGCGCAGGTCAATCCCATGGTCTTTTTTGAACTCATCCGTAATCCAATGGACGATCTTCTCATCCCAGTCATCCCCACCCAGGTGGGTATCGCCGTTGGTGGATTTCACTTCCACCACGCCTTCGCCAACCTCCAGCAGGCTGACATCGAAAGTGCCGCCGCCCAGGTCAAACACCAGGATGGTTTCATTCTTTTTCTTATCCAACCCGTACGCCAGGGCAGACGAGGTGGGTTCATTGATAATCCGCAGCACATCCAGACCGGCGATCTTACCCGCATCCTTGGTTGCCTGGCGCTGGCTGTCATTGAAATAAGCCGGGACGGTGATCACGGCCTGGGTTACTGTTTCGCCCAGGTATGCTTCCGCATCCGTTTTGAGCTTTCCCAGGATCATGGCGGAGATCTCTTGAGGGGTGTATTCCTTCCCGGTCATCGGGATCTTCACCCGTGCGTCACCCGCCGGGCCGCTGACTACGTTATAGGGAACCATTTTGCGCTCGGCTTCGACTTCGTCGGAACGCCGGCCCATAAACCGTTTGATTGAAAAAATCGTATTTTCCGGATTGACGATGGCCTGGCGTTTGGCCGTCTGGCCGACCATGCGCTCCCCGTTCTTATTGAAGGCTACCACAGACGGCAGCAGCCGCGAACCTTCGGCGGTGGGAATAACCACCGGGTCGCCACCTTCCATCACCGCTACCACGCTGTTGGTCGTACCCAGGTCAATACCAATGATTTTAGCCATATGAAAAAACTCCTTCCATCGGTTCTATTCTCAGGGCTATCCGAAAAATATGGCTGGGTTGTTCCACGGCCGAAGGTGCGGCCGCTCATACAACCCGGAAAAATATATTTTCGGAAAGTTTCTTATCCTAAGATACTTTCCCAATGCAAGAAGTACGTTAACGGAATGTTGAAAGAGTGTAAGAGTTGTCTGCGATCGGCTGGCGGCTACAAGAACTGGTTCTCCTCCTCCGAGCCGGCCAGCGCTTCTTCCCCGACTTTGCCGCGCAGGTAGCGGTCGATGCGTAGCGATGCTTTCCCCGCCGGGACGGGTGTAAATTTTAAAGCGTCCACCGGCGGCTTGATGCTTTCGTTGAACCAAAGGTTCATCGGGTTATTGAGAAAGAATAACTGCCCCTGGCGGTTAAAACGCTCCCCTTCCGGGATGATCAGGCTCAAGTTGCTGGTGCTGGAGACCTGGTTGAGCAGCTCCGCCAGCCCGCCAGCCTCAGACGCCGGCACACCCAGCCCGGTCAGCACCGCGGGACCCTCTTCCGGCTTCTCCCATATCTTCTGAAGCATGGCGCGCAGATCCATCAGCGGAAGAGAGAACTCGGGTTGGCCCTGCGAGGACTGCTGCGCGATCCCCAACCAGCCCAGCACATATTTCACCATCATCTTTACCTCCCGGTAGACCGAAAGGTTGAAGAAGCGGTCCTTATAAGTCACCGACAAACCCTGCCGGCTGCGAAGGTACAGAAAAACCTGCTGGTTCGCCTCATTTTTCCGCCAGGCGCTCAACACCATGCAGTACTCAGGCCTGGCAATCGACTCCACCAGACCCGTCAGCGATGCATCCACTTCCCAGTTACGCGGGCCAAAACGCTTGATCATCCCGCGTGATTCGAGCACCTCACGGCCTTTATTGATTTCCTCACGGATCTGTTCGGGTGTGTATCCGCGGTAGTGGCTGCTGATCAGCGGCAGATTGGCCATCCCCAGCGAACCGGCGATGCAAAATAATTCACCTGGTGAGAGAAATACAGTAAGTTTTTCGTCTTTCATCGACGATGCCCCGGAGACCCTTTCCATCCTGCTGAGTATATCACCCTATTTTACCTGATTTTTCCACCAGCCCCTTAGCGGTTTGCATCCAGGGGCGGGACAGTGACCAGCAAACGACTAACCTCTCCTCCCTGGCAACTACACCCCCTGGATAGAGCACTCCCTGGACAGTACACCAGGGACTAACGCAGGGACTAGCGCAGGGACTGCGCTAACCCTCCCCTGAAGGGAAGGGAATCATCGCCCCTCCCTTCAGGGAGGGGTTGGCCGAAGGTACTGGAGCGTTCTTCTCCAGTGGGTAGGTGCTTTTCCCTCCAGGCCCTCAAACAGTTATGGGCCCCAAAAAAGATTTGTTCTTTCCCTCATCATGAAAGAGATATAATAGATTTAATAGAGTGGAGGTAGCGAGAATGAGTAAGCGGATTTGGAGATCGGTCTGCCTGGTGTTTTTATTAACCTGCCTGTTTTTCCAGGCAAATCCCGCCGCCGCCCAGGATGACCGGCCGGTGGGCCTGATCCTCACCCTGAACGGTGAACTGACGATGCCCTGGGTAGAATACCTGACCCGCGGATTCCGCACCGCCGAGCAGCGCGGAGCAGAGCTGATCCTCTTGCAGCTCAACACTCCCGGCGGGAGCATCGATCTGATGAACCGCCTGGTCCAGCAGATCCGCGGAAGCGACATCCCGATCATCGTCTACGTCGCTCCACGCGGGGCTATGGCGGGCAGCGCGGGGACGGTCGTGACCCTGGCCGGGCACGCGGCCGCCATGGCGCCCGAGACGGCGATCGGCGCGGCCAGCCCGGTGGGACCCCAGGGAGAGGATATCGGGCAGACGATGGAGAGCAAGGTCAAGGAGATGCTCAAGGCCACCGTACGCAGCCTGGCCGAACGGCGCGGAGTGGAGGCCATTGCCCTGGCGGAAGACACCATCCAGAACGCCAAAGCCGTCTCGGCCACAGAAGCCCTGGATGCGGGCCTGATCGATTTTGTCGCCAGCGATGCGCAGGACCTGCTGCGCCAGCTCGACGGTTTCACGGTGGTTACGGCTTCCGGAGACCGGGTGCTGCATACCACCGAGATGGATCTACAACCCCTGGCCAACACGTTTATCGAACAGCTCCTGCAAACCCTGGTCAACCCGAATATCGTCTTCCTGCTGCTCACCGTCGGCGTCCAGGCCATCCTGATCGAGCTGTCCAGCCCGGGCGGCTGGATCGCCGGTTTTATCGGGGTAGTCTGCCTTGCGCTGGCCACCTACGGGTTGGGGATCCTACCGGTCAACTGGTTTGGGATCATCTTCCTGGTGATTTCCTTTATCCTTTTTATCCTGGACATCAAAGCGCCCACCCACGGGGCGCTGACCGCCGCCGGGGTGGGTTCTTTTATCGTAGGCGCTTTAGTCCTGTTCAACTCGCCCATGACCCCGCCTTCCCTGCGCGTATCGGTCCCCCTGGTCGTGGGCACATCGATTGTCACCGCGGCGATCTTCTTTACGTTTGTCTCGCTGGGCGTCCGCGCCCAGAAGACACCGATCCGCACCGGCCAGGAATCTCTGATCGGGCGGATCGGTATGGCACGCAGCGCGCTCAACCCGGGCGGCAGCGTCCAGGTGGCCGGTGAGCTGTGGACCGCTCAGCTGGTCCCGGGTGAAGAATCCCTGCCGCCTGGCGCCGAGGTAGAGGTGGTTTCCGTGGAAGGAATTCACCTGCGCGTGCGCAAGAAAGCGGGTGGGGTATAAAAGACCAATCCCCTGTTGCATCCGGCAGCCAAATTATATAAAATATACTCTAATTGATCTGGATAACACGGCTGGTGTAGGCCGGGAAAGGGATTTGATCATGGCAACCGTCAGGCGGCTTTTACAGTCCAAGGGGACCGATGTCTGGAGCATTTCCCCCGACGATACCATCCTTTCCGCCCTCAATCTGATGGCCGACAAAAACGTCGGCGCACTGGTAGTTTGCGAGGGATCCCACCTGATCGGGATCTTCTCGGAGCGAGATTATGCCCGCAAGGTTGCCCGCGACCGCAAGACCGGCCTGGATCTACCGGTGAGTGAGTTTATGACCAGTCCGGTCTTTTACGTCAACCCCGATCAGACCATCGAAGAATGCATGGCCCTGATGACCGAGCACCACTTCCGCCACCTGCCGGTCATAGATCACGACAAACTCACCGGGCTGATCTCGATCGGCGACGTGGTCAAAGAAGTCATCTCCGACCATGAGTTCACCATCCAGCACCTGGAAAACTATATCACCGGCAAGAAATGAAAGCGTGAAACGTAAAGCGTACAACGTAATTCGTAAGAAGCCCTTACGAATTACGTTGTACGTTTCACGGATTACTCTATTTCCGCACCAACGGGATAAACACCCAATTCGTATAATTCACCGCCACGCTCAGCGAGATCGTATCGCTGGCCGAGGCAGTCGTGCTGCCTGAGCGCATCTCGGCTGAGACGGTCTGGGGACCGGCCCGGTTGGCCAGCGTCCAGTTCAGCTCGCTGCGGAAGGCTGTCCAGTTCGACCAGGCATCGCTGTCGTTGCGCAGGCGGATCTCGCTCCACGAGCCATATACATACAGGGTAATATTTGGAGAAGTTGTGGCAGCCGATTCGCGGTTGATCACCAGCGGGGGAAAGCTGCTACGCCGGCCAAAGTCCTGCACCCAGGAGGTGCCGTACAGGCCGTCCGGGTAATACCCAACCCCAATCTCCCAATTACTGGCGCTCAGGATGTTGGCGCGGTGTCCCGCGCTGTTCATCCAACCGTCCATCACATCCTGGGGGGTCGAGTAACCGCTGGCGATGTTCTCCGCTAATGAATTCGCATTGGAATAATATTTTGCAACCCGCGCCGACCAAACGCAGGCCGGGTTCTGCGAATCGTGGGCCATATAGCGCTCGCGGCCCATATCTTCCGCGTGAGCGCGGGCCGCGCTGTCCAGCGAGGTGGACCGTTTGAGGGGGGGTAGGCCCTGATTGGCGCGCTCGGCATTGACCAGCTCGACCACCTGCTGCTCGTAGCTGGGGTTAGCCGCCGAGACGTTGATCCCGCCGCAGTCGTCGAACGCCAGGGGGCTGGCATTCGGCTCTGCCCGGGCAGGCACAGGCGCCAGCCCAAAGTACACCGCCAGGGCCAGCCCAACAACCAGCCAGGTAAATTTCAAGGTTCGTCCGTTCATAACCCCAATATAACCCAAATACAACCTTATATATCCTTACAGTCTCTTAACGGTTCGAGGGCGGTCCATTTCCCCGGGGTGAAGGTTTGCGCCGCTGCAGACCAACGTGATGGGGTTTAGACCGGCCGTATTCCAGGCTACTTGTAGCGCAAACTGTCTAGTTTGCGCCGGGGCAAGTCTGGTTGAACTTGCTTAGCCCAATGGGGCACCAGGCCGGGCGGGCGAACAAACCCTTCTCCCTCCGGTCGCAGGGCAGGCTAACAGTTTGTTCAACATTTCAAGACACCTGATGTTTCCACAAACAGCGGGTGTCTGATATAATCTTCAGAACAGGAGAGCCTATGCCGAGTAATCCGACCCGAGACCGGGTAAATGCTGAAACCATCGACACCACCCCACTGCGCCGCCCGAGCTGGATCAGGGTGCGCGCTCCCTCCGGAGAAACCTACGAATGGCTCCAAGGGTTGATGCGCAAAAAAGCCCTTCACACCGTGTGCGAAGAGGCCGGATGCCCGAACATGGGCGAATGCTGGGGCAGCGGCACCGCCACCTTCCTGATGCTGGGCGACGTGTGCACGCGTACGTGTGGTTTCTGCGACATCAAGCACGGTATGCCCAACCAGATGGACTGGTTGGAGCCCGAGCGGGTAGCCCAGGCAGTCAAAGCCATGGATCTCCGCCACGCGGTCATCACCAGCGTCAACCGCGACGAGCGCCGGGATGGAGGCGCGCCGATCTTTGCCATGGTCATCCGCCGCGTGCGCCAGCTCCACCCGGGCTGCTCCATCGAGGTGCTGGTCCCGGATTTCAAAGGCAGCCCGGAGGCCTTACAGATCGTCATCCAGGCCCGCCCGGAGATCCTTAACCACAACGTGGAGACCGTCCCGCGCCTCTTCAAGACCGTCCAGCCCCAGGACCGCTACGAATGGGCCCAGGCCACCCTCACCAACGCCAAGCTGCTCGACCCCGAGGTGCTCACCAAGTCGGGGATCATGCTCGGTTTGGGCGAAACGATGGACGAGGTCAAAGAAGTGATGCGCGACCAGCGCAGCTGGGGCGTGGATATCCTGACCATTGGCCAGTACCTGCAGCCCAGCCGCAAGCACCTGCCCATCGCGCGCTATTACACTCCTGAAGAATTCGACGAGCTCAAGGAATATGGGCTGTCGATCGGCTTCCAGTGGGTGGAAAGCGGCCCGCTTGTGCGCTCTTCTTACCACGCCGCCGAACAGGTGCGGGCGCTGAGCATCGTACATCGCAAGTTGTATGGGGATGGGTAGGCGAAGAGGTAAGACGAAAAACGTAATACGTAATTCGTAAGAAGTCTTAACGGATACCATTCCTAAGATTATCCGCGAATTGCGCGAATAAAATACTTACAAAAGAATCCACGAAGTTCACGAAGGGCACTAAGAATTTAAAAAATTGGTTGGTATTTTCGTGTTCTTCGTGATCTTCGTGGATGAAAGCTTTCTCAATCTACCATCTACAATTCCAACACGGCTTCCGCCGACAGCCAGAGGAGCTGCTCGCGGATCTCGGTGCGCGAGATCCAATCCCGGTGATCCCAGCCGGTATGGATAACCGCGTCGCCTCCATAGAGGATCTGGGCAAACTCCACCTCGCGGAAGCGCGCCACGGCAAAGAAGGCGGCTGCCTCCATTTCAACCATCAGGCAGCCCTCCTGGCGGCGCAGGGCGGCTTTTTCGGGTGTCTCGCGGTAGAGCGCATCCGTGGTCCAGGTCCGGGCGCGCAGGTATTCGACCTGCCGGCGCTGGAGCACTTTTTCGACGGCCGCCAGCGCCGCGGGGGTGGGCTCTACCACCCGCCCGGCCGGCAGGTAGTGGTACGAGGTGCCCTCGTCGCGCACCGCGCTGTCCGGCACCAGCAAATGTCCCACCGCGATGGTGTGGTCCAGCACCCCACACCCGCCGCAGGCCACGAACTTGCGGCTGCCGCGCGCGATGACCTCCTCCAGGAACCCGGCCGCCAGCGGCGCGCCCACCCCCGGGTGGAAGAGCGCCACCCGCCGGCCTTCCACCTCCATCTCGTATACCGGGTTGATCCCAATCTCCGAGACCATCGTGGTTATCTGGCGCGCCCGGCCGCTCTCGACCAGCTTGCCGATCACATCCTGGAAGAAACACACCACGCAGTGCTCGGCGATATCCATGCGGTTGACGATCTTCCCCGGCTCGATAATCGCCTCGGGGGTCGGGTCATATTCCAGGATCGGGTAATCTTTTGGTTCCAATTTGACTCCAAGTTATATTGTGGATTCTATTTTTTCGCGCCGGTCGGCGTCCCATTTTTCATAGCTTTTCTTTGCGTATCTGCGTGAGATTTCGTTTCAAATTCTCTGAGGGCGTCGGCGGCTACCCAGCGGGCAGTGGGCGAATCGCTCTGGCGCAGGCCTTCGGCGGTTTCGATGGCTTTCACCCGCAGCATCTCACTGCGTTTGCCAATCCCGCGCAGCGCCCAGTTGACCGCCTTTTTGACGAAGTTGCGCGGGTCGCCCGCCTCACGCGCGATGAGCGGGAGAAAACCCACAAAGATATCGTCGGGCAGCTTTTTGGCGTGCAGGGCCAGCCCGGCGATCAGCACAAAAGCGGCGCGTTTGACGAACTCCTCCTCGCGCGCGCTCCACTCCACCACCTTGCGCTGCGCGTAAGGCGTGCGGTCGAACAGGTTGCCGCACACCTGGTCGCACACGTCCCACGAATCAAAATCCGACGCCCAACGCTCCATCTGCGCCTCGTCGACCTCGGCGGGCACATCCACCAGGCTGGCCATAATCCGCGCCTCGTGGATCCCGCTGTCCCACAGCCGCAGGGCCAGGCCGTGGTCGCTCACCCCCTTCGCCATGCGGCGCACCTCGGGCATGGGGACGCCCAGGGTCTTCTCGACACTGATCCCATAGCGCGCCATCCCGGCCACGTTCTCCGCCCGTCCCAGCCCGCGCAGCTCCTCCATCAGCTCATCATAAGATACAGTCCGCTTTATCCTTGCCATTTGCCTTCCACCCTGACGATTACAAAATAATCAACCCGAAGAGACAATGGTCACAAAGGTTTTTATCAGGATCTTTGTCTCTTCGTCTCTTCGTGTTTAAAGGTTTTTCTCTTCCCAACCCACCCACTCGATCCCCGGGACGCCCGCGAAGCGCCGCGCCATCACCATTTTACTCGATGAGAGTATCAACGCAAACCATCGCATAAATGTGCATTTTTCGTCGATATTTTTGTGAATCTTAGTACCGCAATTCGTTCTTTTCAAATATTATTCCTCCTGCTTTACTTCGATCAAGCGCCCAATAACCGGCCTCGCCGAAAGCCGCAGCTGCCAAACCAGATCAGCAGCCCATCCAACAGCCAGATCACCAGGCCAAGCAAGATCACCAATGGAACACTGAAGTACATCACGCCCGAGATCTGCCCAAATACCAGGAGGAGCACCGGCAGCACGACCAGGCCGCCTATCTGGTTGGCATCCTGGAATCCCTGAGCCCGCGCGGATACCAGCACCATCACGCCTAATCCTAACCCGGGCAAAGCCGGCACTACCCAGATAATCAGCACCAGCCACATCGTATTGGGGAAGAAGATGCGGTGCATTAGCGACCAGGCAGCCGCATTCGCCATCACCACATAGAGCGCGAACCCGACCAGCGCGACCGCGATGGCTGCCAGCCAGCCGGAAAGCAGCTTGGCAACGAACAACTCCCGGTCGGTCGTGGGGCTGTACAGCAGCGCCTCCATCGTTTTCCGCTCTTTTTCGCCGGCAAAACTATCTGCTGCAATCACTGACGATACCATGAGCGGGAGAATCAGGAAAAACGGCGCCATCATATAGACCAGGAAAAAGACGGCAAGAATCTGGATGCCCTCATACCCCGCCAGCTCTTGTTGAAACCCTGGCGGCATTCGATGGATCAGCGTTTGCAGCTCTTCCAAATTATTCGCTGAAACGCCGGCAACATTCACCATTGAAGGCGCCAGGGTAACCAGCCACGGCAAAATGACAAACAATACCAGTGGGAGGATCAGGATTGGCAGCATGACCCCTTTGTTCTGGCTGACAACTTTCAAATCCTTTCGGATAATCGCAAAAACCGCGCGTTTGTTCATTGCACACCTTCCTTCTCGTCGTGGAGGTTAAAGTACACCTGTTCCAGGTTGGCTTCCTGGGGAGCCATCCGGTACACCCGGATCTGGTTCCGCACCAGGCAGGCCAGCATCTCAGGAATGGATTCTCGTTTGTTGATGGTGACGACCAGGGCGCCGTTTGGCTTCGCCGGTACACCGAGAACAAGCTCAGGCAGGCTCCGCAACAGGTTCAGCGTGACCGGGACCTGATCTTCAGATACCTCGATTTCGACATCCAGCCGGCGGACGTACTGGCGGGTCAGTTCGGCAGGGGTACCGAGCGCAACCAACCGCCCGTGTTCAAGCACCGCTACCCGGTCGCATAATTTTTGAGCCTCTACCAGGTTGTGGGTGCACAGGAACACTGTGCGGTTCTCGCGGCGCGCCATGCGCAAAATCAGATCGTTTACATGATGGGCAGCAATCGGGTCCAGCCCAGACGTTGCCTCATCAAGAAAGAGCAGCTCTGGCCTGTGCAGCAGCGCCCGCGCCAGCGCCAGGCGCTGCTTCATCCCCTTGCTGTAGCCAGCTACCTTGTCTTGCGCACGGTCCGCCAGGTCAAACTCGGCCAGCAGTTCATCAATCCGCTGGCGCACCTGGGCGCGTGGCACCCCGTAGAGATCGGCATAGATGCTGAGGTTGTCCCAGGCCGTCAGACGCTCATCCATCGAGGGGGTCTCGGTCAGCACACCGGTCCGGGCGCGTAGCGCCGGCCCATCCAGCTGCGGGTCGAGACCAAGCACGCGCATGCTGCCCGAGGTCGGTTCGATCACCCCATTGAGCAGGCGCACAGTCGTGGTTTTGCCGGCGCCGTTATGACCGAGGAAACCAAATATTTCTCCGGCATGCACTTCGAGACTCAACTGACTGACAGCAGTCATTTCCTTAAAGCAGCGTGTAAGCTGGTTGATTTTGATAACTGAATCCATTTCTTCCTCCAATTCTGTCATCCGGCCGAAATCCTATTCCTTCACCTCGATCGACTGCACCAATGCATCCAGCTTGCCCAGGTCGGGGGCGTAGTCACTGTCGCTTTGGAGGTTTAACTGGTTGGTTGTATTCTGAATGTAAGTAGCGAAATCGCTGGTGAATTCCAAAGGCAGGTTGGATGTGTCCGTGGGATACGAGGGCAGCCCATTCAGGTAGACAGGCAGCACTGCAGCGATATAGTATTGACCGTCAATCGTCAAACCCTGGAAGGTATAGAAAATCCACTGGTTGTTGATTGGCGACATCCCATTCGAATACTGAGTCAGGTAACGCACGCCCTTGCCATTTTTAAAGTCCAGGGTTTTCACCTGGGCATGCATCTGTTGTACGCTGGTGGTTGGCGGCAAGAATGGCAACGTCTTGGCCTCCTGCGGGCTCTGCAGCAGGGCTTGCAAATCCTGGGCGGCCTGCTGTGCCGTGTCATTCATTGCCAGGTCTTTGACAGTAAATAAAAAGATCTGCGGCTCCCTGACATGCCCGCTGATTGGGTAACCGTACAGCCAAAGCATTGTACGCTGCGGCATCGCGACCGCACCTGGGCCGCCCGCATCCGGCTGCATCGCTGGCAGGTTCAGAGTGGCAGCCGCCTGCGCCAGTTCATTCATATTCAGCATCACGGAAGGCGTGGAAGCCTCAAGAGGTGCAGGCGTCTGGGTAGGGAGCGTGGTGAGCTGTGCGGCGGTCGCAACCGGGTTCGATAACCCACCAGAGCCGGCAGGTGTTCCTGGGACGCATGCAGACGCCAGGAGGGAAAGACATAACAGAGCGATCAAATACCATACCGTTTTCAACCTTTCGTCCATCGTCCTCTCCATGATGCAGCGGGTAAACTGGTTGGTTGTCATAACTGTATTCATTTCTACCTCCTACTCCATCATCAAGCTGAATTCCTCGAATGAAATCCAATCCGATCGATCCTTTATCTTATTTGAGCCAACCTGGAAAAGCTCTATCTTATGCGCAGAACCGAATTCGACCAACAGGACCAGTTGTTTTGCGGTCCAGTAGTTGTACTGATCCTCAGTCAATTGGAGCCTGGGCTGCATCTCTTTCAAGACATGGTTCAGATCTTCTTCTCCATGATTGGAAACGAACAGAACCCGAACGACAGTCGCTTTTACGCGCACAACGCAATCATTATGATCCCTTAGAAAGTAGAGGCTATCGCCTGGATTGACAGGATACGAGCTGGATTGAGTGGGGTGGCTTTCTTTGATCAGTATGGTTTTTACACCGCTCAGAATTTTCTCTAACTCGCCCGCCCGCGCATCCAGAAAAACAAGGTGATTCATATGTTTTCCACTCCTACCACAGCCCGCGCGCTTTCTGGCCGCACTTCCTTTTCCTCGACGAACGCTCTGCGGTTGAAGAGCAGCACCAGCGCCAGAATGGTATAGCCGACGCCGCCAATCAGGCCGGTTGGATCCGGGCCTATCAGCGAGATGGCCTGACCTTTCAGCAGGAGACCAGGCAATGTCGAGGCGGCATTCGCTGCCCCATGACCGAGCGCCGCGGGCCACGCGCTCCGGCTGCGCAGCGCCACCCAGGACAGCAGGACGCTCAGGGCACAGATGTATACGAGGTATACCAGTGGGGTGAGGATGGTGACGCCGGGCACAAAACGCATGGACATAAGGATCAACGGCCAGTGCCATACACCGTGGATAACGCCAGTTAACAGGGCCGCCTTGCGCGAACCGCCCGCATAACCAGACCCTGCGAAGCGGTCGATCAGTTTGGGCAGCAGGTAGGCCCGCCAGCCGAACTCCTCACCCATCGAGACCACTGTGTTGATGAGGACGGTGACAAATATGGTGGACAACGCTACTGACAGGAAGATCACCCAGGGGTTCATCGCCGCTGCCGAGGGAGAGCCTTCGATCAGCTTGCGCAATGCAGCAAGGTTGGGGTCAAAGGACCGGGAAAAGAGCAGGTAAAAAACCGCCCCGCCCACGACGGTCGCCAGGACCGGTAGCAGCCAGGCGGCCAGGTAAAACCGCCAGCTGCGCCTGAAGTTTGGCCGCAGCCGGAGATGCTCCCAGCCCTCCCTGGTAATCAGGCGGGCAGCGAGGTTTCCCAGCCATGGGGTCGAAATAAAGAAAATATTCGCCAGCGCCACTGCCTGAGCCGGGTTACTGGACATAAGACTCGACAGGGAAATCACCAGGGCCGCGGTCCAGGGGATCCCAAACGAAAAAGCCAGGTAGATCAAGATACGTTTTGTGGTCATACGAGTGTCCATTGTTATTCTCCTTGTTAGATAGGCAACATTCGTTTGCTCTGCCTATACAATAAAAGAAAAACTCCTCGGGCGCATTCATCCGCCGAGGAGTTCCTGGATGTCCTTTGGACTACAATAATTTCTTATCCGAAAGACGCGTTTTCTTATACTTAAGTAGGATCAAGGATTTACAGCGACACGATCTTGTTTTTGATCGCATGAGCGATGGCTTCTGACCGGCTGGAGACCTGCAGCTTTGCAAGGATATTGCTGATATGGGCTTTCACCGTGGCGAGAGTGATCACCATCGCATCGGCGATCTGCTGGTTGCTTTTCCCCTGCACAACCAGTTGTAAAACTTCCATCTCTCGCTCGGTCAGGTCACAAGGGGCCTGCTTCGTTGAGCGTGTTGCCTGGATCAGCACCTGGGCGGCCTCAGGCGAAAGCGTCGATCTGCCCGATACCGCGTCCCGGATGGCCTTTGCCAGTTCATCCGCGGTGATGTTCTTGAGCAAATAGCCAATTGCGCCCGCCGCCAGCACATCATGAACCAAATCTGCTTCGTCGAAGCTGGTCATGGCGATGATTTTTATATCAGGGCAGCTGGCCAGAATGGCCCGGGTTGCGGCGACGCCATCCATCTCCGGCATCTTGAGATCCATCAAGATGACATCCGGTTTCACTTTCTGGGAGAGATGGATCGCTTCTAAACCGTTTTTTGCTTCCCCTACCAGTTCCAGATCTTCATACGCCCTTAGAAAGGTAGCCAGGCCACTGCGCACCACATTATGATCATCCACTAATAACACCTGGATCGCGCTAGAGGTATTCATTGATCCCATCCTTCCATCAAACTTCCCAATCTAATATCACGGTTGTGCCCTGACCCGGCTGACTTTCGATCGCCAGGTGGGCTCCAACAGAACTGGCACGCTCGCGCATAATCGCCATCCCCATATGACCTGGTGGAATAGAGGCAGCATCAAAACCAAGCCCGTCGTCTTGAATGCATAAATGCAGATGATCAGGTTGGCAACCCAAATGTAGCGAAACTTGCCTGGCGCCCGAATGTTTAGCGATGTTATTCAACGCCTCCTGGGCAACCCGGTAAAACACAATCTTCACCTCTTGGTTCAGGTCACAGATGCCATTGATCTGCAAATCCACAGGAATACGGACCCGGCCAACAAATGCATCGGCTAGCTGAGTGATAAGTGTTTTGAGGTCAGCCCGATCCAGCGATTCGGGCCGCATCTCCAGCAGCAGTGTCCGCATTTCGGCCAGGGCCCCCCGCATCAGCTGGCGAAGCTCTTCCAGGTGTTGTAAACCTTCGTCTGGGTTGCGCTTCCAGATCACCGGTGTTACGTCGGCGATGAGACTGGCCGAAAACAGGGTCTGCGTGACTGCGTCATGCAGCTCGCGGGCCAGCCGGCTGCGCTCTGCTGTAATGGCTGTTTGTTCGGCCTGTTCATATAAATGAGCATTCACCATAGCGACGCCAATCTGCTTGCCAATCGAGCTTAACAAAGACAGTTCTTCGAAGGTTGGTTTATACCGTTCATGCTTTCCCAAAACAAAGAAACCCAGTTCGCGTTTCTTCGTCGAGAGCGGTACATAGACCAGCTGTTGGAAGCCCCACCGGGTTAAATCATCCTTTATCTTTTCATCCTGTAAATCCTCAATCCCAATTGCGATCACTTCTTTTGGAAAAACTGGAAGTATCTGGCTTGAGTTGGCGTATCTCGCAACCTGATCGTTTGCTATGGTAGGTACGAGGCCTTGTTGCGCCACCAGAAGAACATCGGTTGGCTCTGTTCCGAACCGGAAGGCAGCGCCGGCATCAAAGCCCATTTGTTCGACCGTATCCTTGAGCGCGTCCTCCAGGATCTCTTGAATGTTCAACGAATGGACGGCGACTGTAATGATCGAATTCAGGATCGCCAGCTCTCGGGTGCGGTCGGCGACTTTTTTCTCCAGCGAAGAATAAGAATTATCCAGCTCCGCTGACATCAAATTGAACTGGTCAGCAAGGGTTTCAATTTCATCCCCTGTTTTTACCTCGATCCGCTGCTTGAACTGACCCGCGGTGACCTGCTGGGAGGCCCGGATTAGCTTGTGGATCGGGTCGGTAATGTGCCGGACACCATATGTGGTCACCAGAACCGGAACGATCACGCCCAGGGCGAGCAAGATAAGCAGAAACTGCCGGTAGGGCAGGGAGGGCTGCATGATATCGGCCCAGCTCTGCTCAGAGATCAGAATCCAGCGGAGCCTTCCATCATCCACAGGATTAAATGGGATATAGCTGATGACTTTATCCTCAGTCCCCTGCCGGAACCGGATGCTGGTATTCTGACCTAGAAGGAGCTGTTGAATATCAGCTTCGTTCGATAAGTCTTTGCCGATCTCCGCGGGATCAGGCGAAAACAAGACGCGGTGGCTGCCGTCGAGGAAAAATACTTTTTTGCCAAGCGCCAGGCTGTTGAATACATTGTAGAGACTGTCCTGGCCGGTAGAGTCAATCTTGTAACAGTAAAAACCTGCTCCGATCAATTCCTTCTGAGCGTTTTGCATCCTCAAGATGGCGCAAATATTTCTCCCCAGGTTTGGTCCAAAGTCTAGAACATCGGTGATCGCAGCACTGCCTGGAGGATTGTTGCGGATATAACGAAACTGGGGTGAATCCGACAAATCCAGACCCAGGAGATCAGGCCGCTCGGGATGGGTTTCGATTACCTTTCCGTGTGGGTCGACAAAATAAATGCCCCCATCTAAACCTTCCAGGCCCTGTGCCTGGTCAAAAATATTTTGGATGCGGACTTCGATGGGCAGCTCAGGATACGTATCAATATTCAGGACAACCTGGCGGAGGTATGAATTGAGCAAGCCTGACAGCGCCAGGTTCGCTTGATTCACTTTGGTTTGGACAATTGCCCCATCTTGCTTGATGGCCAGGTCCACAAGTACTTTTTGATACGAAAAGAAGGTGAACCAGGCTACCGCCGAAAGGATGATGACGGTAGGTACAAACGACCAGGCAATGATTTTTGTGTGCAGACTGCTCCACCAGGTCTTTTTCATCGATGCTCCAGGGCTATCGTATGTTTCAAATCGAGGAACAAAGGGAATCGTTTTCATAATTATAAGATGAAATCCTACTGCCGGTCGATAGGAATGGGCTAAAGAGAAAAGTTGGAGAAATTATCCTACTTTGGTATAAGGATACGCGCCTTTCGGATAAGAAAAAAATGTACTCGAAAGAATAATCAAAAATTCTCCAGCGGATGAATGCGCCCGAAAGGCTTCTCCACTATTATGTGGGCAGGTTATCAGCACCTTCCCCTATCACTGTTCGTTATTTACCCTTTTGGCTGTTCGACCCACCTG